>Ga0209183_1000080_pt1 | contig 46435 bp, 48 predicted proteins | sample LHCtaG_2_FD_184120 | JGI IMG/M metagenome (GOLD analysis project Ga0209183, IMG submission 184120) | Hot spring microbial communities from Little Hot Creek, USA to study Microbial Dark Matter (Phase II) - LHC4sed_replicate (SPAdes)... | ecosystem: Environmental > Aquatic > Thermal springs > Hot... | reverse complement strand
GTACGACGCTCTGGTGGTCGAGGGCGCTGCCAGAAGACCTGTCTACATATACGTAGAGAACGATAACGTGAGCGTGTTAAGCGCTGAGGGTTTGTGGGGTAAGACAACCTTTGAAGCTGAGAAGACCCTTAAAGAAATTCACGGTAGGGATGTCGGTGTTCTTAGCATAGGTCCCGGTGGGGAGAACTTAGTTAGGTATGCTGTGGTGGTATCTCAGGAAGGCAGGTCTGGCGGGAGACCAGGTATGGGCGCCGTGATGGGTAGTAAGAAGCTTAAGGCAGTCGTCATCAGAGGAACTAAAGAGATACCTGTTGCTGATAAGGAATCACTAACTAAGCTCTCTCAGGAAGCATACAGAGCCATACTCAACTCACCTGCTTACTCGTTCTGGCGTAGGCAGGGAACCATGGCTGCCGTCGAGTGGTGCAATGAGAACTCAGCACTGCCTGTTAGAAACTTCAGTGACGGGATTTTCGAGTTCTCTAGGAGTATTGACGGGTACGCTATGGAGGGAATGAAGATAGGTCAGAGAGGATGCCCCTACTGCAACATGATATGCGGCAACGTAGTCCTAGACGCTGAAGCAAGGGGAAGCGAACTTGATTACGAGAACGTCGCTCTACTAGGTTCTAACCTAGGTATAGGTAAGTTAAACGAGGTAGCCGTACTTAATAGGCTGGCTGACGAGCTAGGACTAGACACTATATCCCTAGGAGGAGTCATAGGCTTCATCATGGAAGCTAAGGAGAAGAAGCTAATAAAGGACGATGAAGCTCCGGAATTCGGTGATTTCAAGAAATCAAGAGAGCTCGTGATTAATATAGCGTATAAGAAGACCGAGTTAGGGAGGCTTGCGGCTGAAGGTGTTATGAGGTTAAGTAACCTTTTAGGTGGTAAGGAATTCGCTATGCATGTCAAAGGTCTTGAAGTTAGTGGTTATAACTGCTTCGCGTACCCTGCTATGGCGCTAGCGTACGGCACTTCCTCGATAGGAGCTCACCATAAGGAAGCCTGGGTCATTGCTTGGGAGATAGGGACAGCGCCGATAGAAGGTGAGAAACGGAAGAGCGTGGAGTATAAAGTGACTTACGGACCTGAGAAAGCAGCTAAGGTTGTGGAGTTGCAGAGGTTGAGAGGTGGGATGTATGAAGTTCTCACAGCATGCAGACTGCCTTGGGTTGAGGTAGGGCTAAGCATAGAATACTACCCGAAACTCCTAGAAGCAATAACCGGCGTTAAGTATACTTGGGAAGACCTCTACAAGGTGGCTGACAGGATCTACACGTTAATAAGAGCTTACTGGGTCAGAGAATTCAACGGAAGATGGGATAGGAGCATGGACTACCCACCCATCAGGTGGTTCAACGAAGAACTTAAGAGAGGGCCTCTAAAAGGCCAACACCTAGACAGGGAGAAGTATGACGTATTATTAAGTGAGTATTACAGATTAAGAGGTTGGGACGAGAGAGGAATACCTAAGAAAGAAACGTTAAGAACGCTAGATCTAGACTACGTGATACCGGAGCTGGAGAGACACGTCAAACTAGAGTGAACAAACAAAACATAAACAGCTTTTTACTCTAGTTAAGAGTATTTCTTGGGTACCATGAAATGACTAAGCTAAAATTCCACGGAGTTTTTGCTCAATTAGTCGGTCTTGACGAGGTTTACGTGGAGGTGAAGGAACCTACGCCTGTAGGCGAATTACTTAAGAAGTTAATACCTAGATACGATGAATTTAAGTCGAAGATCATACTAATTAACGGAAAGCCTTCAGGAGAGGAGGCTTTAATAAGCGATAGAGATGAAGTTAAGGTGCTCCCAGTTCTTAGCGGTGGTTAATTAGAAGAAAACATTACTGGGAGCACCTATCATGAAAAGCGAGGGTTCTCTTATAGTGAGGGAGAAGGTCAGATACTAATTTCCAGTTACTGACCTCCTCCCCGCCCTAAAGGGCGAGGGTTTCAGTTGTAAAGGTTTTGCTCTTTCTCTAGATCAGAAATCCAAGTTCTTGAACCTCTTTAAAGATGTAGAACAGAGTTGGATGCTCATAGTTAATGCTAAAACAATCAAAAACCTTGATTTATTCCCTACGGTCACTTAAGGAAATCTTCTCTGGGTGGTGAGAAGACCTCTATTATTATAGTCTTACCCGGTCCTGGATTATAGACTTCATGAGGTTCGTTAGATTCAAAGACATATGATTCCCCCTCAGATACCGTGACTTCCTTATCGGGTGTCTTGAAAATCATCCTACCTTTTATTATATATCCTGCTTGCTCGTGGACGTGTGAGTGCATGGGGAATCTGGCGCCCTCATCTATCTCGAAGTAAACTAACATCACTTTATCCCCGTATGCTAGAACCCATCTTTTCACTCCTTTTACGGGTTCTTGAGGTTCTACTCTTTCTTTCGGAACGTGTTTCAATGTTCTCACACAATAAGTACGTTAACACGTATTTAAGCTTAGTAGAAGATTCTTGCTACTTTAATACGAAAGCGTTGATTACGGGCTGGAGTAGGTCATTAATGGTTATATAGATAATAATGCTATGCTTCTAAGCGTGTCCGCTACGTCCTCGCATTTATCAGCTGAGTTTTCGATAGAATCCATTACTTCCTTCAACATCAAGCACTGCGATATCTTTGATTCTTCACAGTATTTCAGGATCTCTTTGAATACCTCATGCCTTATATCATCTGTTTCTTCTTCAAGTCTCTCAATCTCGTCGGAGATAGTGAGGACTTCCTTAGGGTTACTCAAGAGTTTCTCTGCCGCATTCTTCATTAAGAGTGTTGATTTGTGAACGTTCTCAGCCATCTCACGTAGTTTAATTAACGTACTTTCCGGTATGTTGGTTGGTTCTATTAGTGAGAGTCTCCTACCCCAGCCTTTCGCGTAAGCCGCTACATCATCCGATGTCAAAACTAGTCTGATTAGTTCTTCTCTATCAATCGGGTGGAAGGTCTCTCTAGACAGTTCTGAGAGTATTCTCCTCTTTACTTCATCAGCTTCCTTCTCATATCTGAAGACCTCGTACCACTCCTTCTTTATCCCTTCAAGATCTCTTACTAGAAAGAGCTCTATCATTTTCTTAGCGTGATCAACTACCTCGATTATCTTGTCCACGTGCTCTATATAGAACCTGATAACGTCCCATTGCCTCCTTCTTGAAATCCATGACCAGAGGGTCACGCCCTCACCCCAACAATATAGGTTAATACGTAATAAATAGTGATACTTAATCCCGTGGTCACAGGTAGTGTGAGAAGCCATGAAGTTATCACGAATATCACGGTCTTTAAGTTGATCCCCCTCCACCCACTCCTAGCTATTCCAACACCTATTATAGAGCCTGCGGCTACGTAAGTAGTTGATATAGGTAAGCCGTAACCGAAGAGTAAATACGGTACTGTAGTGAAGAACCAGACAGTGAAAGCGTTGGCGAAGCCTGCGGCTAGAGCCATTCTAAGATCTAGCCTAGTTATCTTATATGCTAACGTAGTGACGACTCTGTAGCCGAGTGTAATACCTCCTAAAGCTATGAATATGGACGCGAAGAGAGCTAAAAGCCTCATACCATCTTCGTCAGGTATGCCGAAAGTACTTGACGTAACCGTCACGTAAACCCCCGTAGCGTTAGCAACGTCGTTAGCCCCAAACGAATAAGCTGCGAAAGCTGCGAAAGCGAGTAGCAAGAACTTAAAGGTTTTACTACTATCACTTGCCCTCAACCTCCTTAGAATTCTATATAAGGGTGCTGCCAAGATCATGGATGTTACTGGCGAGACCATCCAGCTAATTATTATGTCTCTAATCCTCTGGTAATTTATGAATGTTTCTTGAGATCCGAAAAACATGTAGCTTAAGCCAACCCCTACCACAGCCCCTGTAATGCTGTGTGTGGTCGATATTGGGGCACCTACCAAGGTCGCTATAATTATCCACGAGAAAGCCGAGATTGATGCAGTAATCGCTCCTACAATCTCAATATTATGCACCACACCTTTACCGAGGGTCTTCATAACCATGTAGCCTTGTAGTAGAGCACCTAATAATTGAAAAACTAGGAATAAGATGAATGCTTGCCTAAACTTAAGCGTCCCTGAACCAACTATCACGCTAGTGGAGTTAGCCATATCGTTAGCTCCTATAGACCAGGCGAGACACGCCGCGGTAGCAAGACCTGCAAAGAGCAGCAAATTACTCAATCTAGCCCTACAAAACTATAAAGAAAGCAAAATAAGTTTTCACGTTATTTAAAGGATTTAGATTAATAATGAGTTACCGTAATCGTACTAGAGGTGATGAGGATGTTGAGACTCCACATGAATGAATCACCTTACCCGCCGTCAAGAACGTCGCTTGAGTATGTGAGTAGGTATAGCAACTTCCTAAACTTATACCACATCGAGGAATTATACGAAGAATTACTTAATGAGTTAAGTGATTATGTGGGAATTGATAAGAAATTTATCGACGTGTTTGCTAGCTCATCGTCTTTACTAACGCTTATGTTAACTTACGTTAAGATCACCGATTCCACACTCGTGCTAACACACCCGACTTTTCACGTGATGTACCAATTACTAGATAATTACCGTGTCCAACACTTTTACGTGGAATTAAGCAAAGATGACTTCACTTTAGATACTAACAAGCTCCTGGAATTATCTGAGGGTCGCGTGATCTATCTAATAAACCCCAACAACCCCACGAGTAATATCCTCTTAGAAGACCCTGAGATCCTGAGGAAGGTTGCTAGGAAAGCGAAGGCGGTCTTCCTAGATGAAGCTTACTACGAATTCTCAGGATTGACTTTCAAAGATTTGGTTATGGAGCTAGATAATTTAGCGATTATCAGGACCGTTTCTAAAGCGTTTAGCTTAGCTGGAGCCAGATTTGGGTACATCATCACGAGCGAGAAAATGAGGAAGTGCCTTAACGAGCTTAGGATAGGTTATGAGGTGCCCATAACTACTCAAGCGGCTGTGTTAGGAGCGCTTAAAGACCCTAACTACATGAGAGACATTGTTAATAAAATAGTTGAGACTAGGGAAGAGACTAGGGAGAAACTTGCTGATGCTGGCTTAAGAGTCATAGATAGTAAAACCAATTTCCTATTCGTTAACCTGGGCAAGCCTTGTAAGAGGTATTGGGAACTCCTTAAGAAGAACGAGATCCTCACCCTGTGTTTAGAGAATTTGGAGAGGCTTAAGGAATTCGGAAATTACCTTAGAGTCACCATTGGTAAGCCTGAAGAGATGAATTTCTTTGTTAAGAAGTTGTTAGAGGTCCTCTCTACCTAAGGGAGGTGCCTGAGTCCATCCATCAACTAAAGTAGTTAACCATGAATTCACACGTACTTACTTGCTCTCCCATAACTTAGCGAGATTAAGAGGGTGGAGAGTGCCGTAGCTACAGTCACCACGTATCCTAAGAAATCCGCGTTTAGGCTTGGATTTGCTAGCAGGGGTAGTAGCATTAACCCGCCTAGAGCGTTAAAGAATATAGTAATTCCAAAACCTGTGGTCATGTTCTCTCTTGACGTCTGCTTCGCTATGTACGTGTTAATCGCTGTGTCTAAGAACGGATATAGAGGTATTTGCCAGATAAGCAATGTTAGTAAACCCCCAGACTTAACGAATCCCCAGTAAACAAGCATGTAAGCTAGCGTTGTTAGGGAGAAGACTCTCAGCGGATTATACCTATCTGTTAGCCTACCCGCAAAAACTCTTGCAGGGATAGATAAGAGCGCTGTGAATCCACCGTAGACAACCCCGAATAACACGTACTCTAACCACTTAGAAGAAGTATCTAAAACACCCTCAAGTTCCAAACTTAGCTTAGTCGGTGCTACGGCGTAGAGTATCTCCCTAGAAAACACCGCAAGTGAGAGAGCTAGCAAAACCGGCAAGAACATCCTAAAATCCCAGTCTTGATTACTCGCTCTGCTCATCCTATGCTCAACCTCTTTAGGGAAGAACATGACGAATATCAAGTACGTTAACGAGTAGGTAGTTGCTAGGATTATGAAGACTCCTTCAGGCCCTACTAGGTTGTAGAAGATCCCCATTATAGAAGACCCAACACTATATCCAATACCAGTACCTAAAGTAAAAAAGCTATAGGCTCTGCCGGGACTAGTCCCAGAACTACTAAAAACTGCTGTAAGTATTGAGGGCCAGGAAAGAGCCCAGGAAAGACTGGAGAGACTTAAGATTATGGAAAGTGTTAAAGGTTCTCGCGTTGTCAAGGCTAGTAAGAACGGGATAGCCCCGGTAATACCTAACAATACCAAGTTCTTATCACCCAAATACCTAGCTAACTTACCAACTATTGCCGCGAATAGCGTAAGACCCCACTCAAGACCTGTAATGAACATGATTGCCTGAAGACCGCCGTTTAACTCAACACCTATGTAACGTCTGGTGAAGGAGAAGTAAAGCCCCCAAGTGAAGGTGTTTAGAATAGCTCCTAAGGAATACATCAGTCTCCACGTCCTAGGATCCATCCCTGTACTACTCGACTTTGATGTCAGCATCTAACACGCTCCCTACTTAAGTTGAAGAATTGAATTTTAATTATTAATCACGGTTGCGTGTTTACCTAATAAAATTTAGACTAGTCTAAATTTTTAAGCTCCAATAAAGCATTTCTTCCAGGTGCATTGCTTGGTAGTGCTTGAGAAGGGATCGTGTGATTACGTTATAGCTGTTGTCGGACAGCCCTCAGTCGGTAAGTCAACGTTTTTTGCCCACGTTACTGGAGAACCGGTTCGTGTAGCTAATTGGCCTGGCACCACGGTTGAGCAAAAAATCGGTATAGTTACTTTCGAGGGTAAGACGTTATGCTTAGTGGATTTACCAGGTATTTACGGCTTATCCCCTACATCCCCTGAGGAGAGGATAACCAAGAATTTCTTGGTATCGGGGAACTGGGACGTTATCTTAGTCTTAGCTGATTCCTTAATTCTTGAGAGATCTATTTACTTACCTATACAGATTGGTGAGATGACTAGCAAGTTAGTGGTAGCTTTAACTAAGTGGGACGTAACGCATAAGATGGGAATACACATAGACGTGGGGAAGCTTAGCTCCAGGCTAGGCTTCCCTATAATTCCTATTTCATCGATTACTGGTGAGGGGGTTAAGGAAATTCTAGCAACCCTGATCAGGGTAGCTGAAGGTAAGGTAAGAAGTAATCCGCTCAAGGTTAGTTACGGGCTTCTCGATAGTTACGTGAATGAGTTAACGGAACTCGTTAGCGACGAAAAACTCATTAGATTACCTAAGAGATGGGTAGCTCTCAGACTCTTGGAAGGCGATCAAGACATAATTAATTTCGTTAAGGATAAGCCAGGCATCATAGAGAAGAGTGAAAGACTCCGAGAGGAGTTCAAGAAAGCTACTGGGAGAATGCCTGAGGAAATAGCTATTCTTGGAAGATACGAGTACGCTACGCAAGTAATCAAGGAGACCATAGTTAGAGTTGCTGCGAGACCACGCATCACGACGTTAATTGATAAAGTCTACCTACACCCTCTAGCAGGACCCCTAGTCTCCGCCATAACACTATTCGTGGTGTTTGCCTTAGCGTTCACGATAAATACGGGTTTTCCTTTCACATACCTACTCAGATTTTTAGGTCTTGATGCTGTGGCTAACGCGTTAGAGTCTTACAGTCTTTCCGGATTGCTTGAGAGATTCTTTACCTTTGCCGGTGAGGTTCTTCGAGCAGTATTAGGGAATTTAAGTAAGGAAATAGCTTCCTTACTGGCTGACGGGATCTTAGGAGGTCTCGGTACGGTGCTGAGTTTCCTGCCCCTAGTGTTTCTTGTTTCAGTTTCTCTCGCCATACTCGAAGATAGTGGTTTAGGTCCTAGGATGGTTGTTTCCTTACACAACTCCCTCAAGTTTTTCGGGTTATCCGGGAGAGCTCTCTACCCTCTAGTCATAGGGTTTGGCTGTAACGTGCCGGCAGTCATTCAATCTAGGATCTCCGTTGATGAAGTTGAGAGACGTGAGATAATAGTTTCCTCTCCATTCATACTGTGTCAAGCAAGATTGATAGTCTTACTCTACTTTACTAAGGTGTTATTCTCCAGTAACGCGGTTTTCCAGGCTTTCACGATGACGTTGCTTTATTTTACATCAATCTTCCTCTACTTGCTGACAGCCAAGTTAGTAAGGTTCTTAAGTAACGTTAGGGAACCGCCTGAATTAATCATGGAGCTACCAATGATACATAGACCAAGTCTTAAAGTCGTTTGGTGGGGTTCTTGGAATAACACTAAACACTTTCTCTATAAAGCCGGTGTAATAATCTTCGTTCTCTCAATACTTAGCTGGGTTCTGCTGTCTTACGGTCCTACAGGATATGTTGAGTCACCGGAAACCTCATACGGTGCCATAGTGGGTTCTTACCTGGGCAAAGTTCTTGAAGCACTGTATAATTTGGGAAGCGAGAGTTCTTGGGTGATTGGCTACGCGCTCATCTACGGGTTCATAGCTAAGGAAGGCTTAATAGCCTCCGTCTCCCAATTAACCGGCTTAGCCGAGGAAGAGGCCCTAACGTCTCTAGGTCTTGACTTCGCTCAAGGAGTGTCTATATTAATCTTCATGATGTTTTACATCCCCTGCATGGCTACCATGGCGGCCATATATCAAGAAAGTAAGAGTCTTAAATTCACTCTCGGCGTGACCATATACTTAATCTCCATAGCTTTGCTAATCTCGCTCATCACTTACCGAATATTACTTCTTGTTTGAAATAGGGAGTGCTCGAGGACAGACCAAGATTTAATGAGTCGAGTGAAGAAGCCCCACCTATCTAACGAGAGAAACGTTAGCTAAGGACCGTTAGTGTTTAGTTTATTATCTTCAACGCGTATACTCACTAGGTCGGGACATTGAGTGATGAGGTAAAGTACGCGTTAAGTTTTGAAGGTTATGGCGAGGTAGAGAGGGTTCTACTCAACATAGCTAGGGGGTTAGCTGAGGTAAGACTAACCCCGCAAGATTTGAGCGACCCAGTATCTTTTCAAATAGCTATTTCGAGAATGTACGACGCTCTTATGAAAGCTATCGAGGGAGGCAGTAAATACTCATACGTAGCTAAAATAAGGTTTAGAGATAGTCTTGGTAACGAGGTTTCAATGGCTATTGACTTAGGGGAGGAACCGCCTCCGTTCATAAACAAAAACGTTAAAGCTAGGATCACCGTAGAGTTATATGAGGAGTAAAGGCCCCGTGCTGAGACCATGACCTAGGAGTTATCGATGGTGTGAGAACACGACTCTAGCGGGGGTAAGGAGATGGGTTCCGATGAGCTGATCCTCAGGTACAGAGGCTGGATGAGTGAGGACGACTTTAGGAAAATCATCGAGATTGCTGAGTATTTAGGTAGGGAGAACAACGAATTGATTTTCAAGATATCAAAACACAAGTTGATTAGTAAGAGACTTACAGTAGATGATGTGTTAGGGGTTCTTGACGAGGTCGGGTTGAGGTACGATGAATTATTTGAGGAGAGACTGAGAGAATTTTTCGGTAGGGTTAGGGGGTCAGCCACCATACAATTCAAGGAAAGCAAGTTAATACTGTCTTTCGATAGGTACTTAGGAGACGTGTACCAGACCCACTTGAAGGATCTCCTAAGATATAATAAGATGGGTAAGTACTTCTACACGTACCCCTCGAAATATCATGAATTGAAGAAAGCTCTCGTCAGTTTAGGTTTTAGCTTAAACGACCTGACAGGTTTTAAGGAATCGGCCCCCCTACCGGTGAAGGTGAGTTTCAAGGGCAGTCTCAGAGAGTATCAGTTGGAGGCGTTGAACGCGTGGCTAAGTAACTCAGGTCGTGGTATTATTGCCTTACCTACCGGGTCGGGGAAGACACACATAGGCATAGCGGCTATATCAAAAATTAATGAAGCGACACTCATAATAACTTACACGAAGGAACAGTTACTACAGTGGGAGAAATTCATCAGGATGTTCACTGACGCACCGCCATCACACATAGGACTTTACTACAGTAAAGAGAAGAAGATATCGCCGATAACCTTAGCTACTTACCAGACCGCTTTCAAGTATATAGAGACGTTAGCACCTCATTTCAACTTACTCATAATTGACGAGGTCCACCACCTACCAGCAGAAAAGTTCAAGCACATAGCCATAACGTCGCCGGCTAAGTATAGGTTAGGTCTCTCAGCAACACCCTACAGAGAGGACGGAAAACACACCGAGTTATTCCCCCTTATGGGCGGGGTAGTGTATTATAAGACCACACAAGAACTAGCTGAGAAAGGGTTCTTAGCTAAGTTTAGGATAGAGACTATTAAGGTAGATTTGAAGAGCGCTGAGAAAAAGGAGTACCTGAGGTTAAGGAAGCAGTTCCGTGAACTAGCTGGCGGCTTAGACTTCAAGACTTTAGTAGAGCTAGCTAAGCGTGGCGATGAGAGAGCTATTAAAGCGCTCGAAATACATAGCGAGATGGTAAAGATACTATCTATGAGTGAGTCAAAATTAGAGAAGGTTAAGGAAATAGTTGTGCGCGAATTGAGTGAGGGTAAGAAAATAATAATCTTCGCTCACTACGTTACACTAGCTGAGAGAATAGCTGACGTACTTGGAGCATACTTACTCACCGGGGAGCTAGAGGAGACTAGAAGGAGATCTATACTGGAGCAGTTTAGGGGGGCTGAGAGCGGGGTGTTAGTGGTGACTACGGTCGGGGACGAAGGTTTGGACATACCTGACGCATCGGTAGGTATTTTAGTGGCTGGAACCGGGTCACGCAGGCAGTTCATTCAAAGGCTTGGGAGGTTATTAAGGCCTAAGCCAGGAAAGGAAGCAGTACTCTACGAGATAGTCATTAAGGGAAGTAGTGAGGAGTTTCAAGCTAGGAAGAGGAAAACGGCTAGCTTAGAAGACCTAACAGGTATATATGAGGGATTTGATCAAAACCTCAGAGAGTAGAAATTCCAGACTTTCGTTAGTAGCACGCGAATAATTAATTATGAGAGACCTGTTTAAAGGTAGCTCACCTAGAATAACGTGTTCGTTAATGCTTAGGAGGGGCTTTAAAAGTATCTTCAGTTTAGGCACTTCACTAACCTCTAAATGACTTTCTAGGGAGAATTCCTCCGGGGGTATGTCAAGACCTGAAAGTATAAAATGCGTCGTCCAGAAACTCCTTAAAACCCCTTTCACGAGCATCTCCCTACCCTCTATCAAGGAATGAGTAAGTAACACGTGTTTGGTATTGATAAGCTTAGTCAGATAATCGCTTAACCCTACTGACCTAACTGAGTCTAAGACACTACATACACTAACCCCCATCAAGCCCCCCCTACCGCGTAGCTTGCTTAAGAACGGAAACTTCTCGATTATGTAGCTGCCTGAGAACACAATCTCCTCAGACTCAATAAATCTCTTAGCATCCGCCCACGCATCCTCGTCAAGAATTAAATCCGGTTCCCTGCTAGTTAAGGATTCCTCTGTTAGTATTGAGGCCGTAGGTATTCCCAACCTTAATGTAGTGTTCCTAACCCGAACTTGCACGACCAGAGGCTTCAATAAAACGTAACTCTTTCTCCATATCCCGGACTCCACTATTTCCTTAATAACCTGTATCTCCTCCAAATATTTACTTAACACGTACACCTTAACGCCTTTCTCAATCCTCATAAGGATCGCACGTCCTTACGCACGTAGATCCACTCACTTATTAATTGTTTATCACATGAACTCCTCCTACCAACCCTAGATTGAGGCATTACAAGATGCTTAACTGCCGAATCCACGGGTCTGTAAGTCCCGATAATGATACTTCTATATATCCTTACCTTCTCCTTACCTAGCGTAAGGGATTTATAACCACATGCCGGGCATTTCCAGCCCTTCCCTCTTCCAGCAGACTTCATTCTGCGACCGCATAACGGACATGTAGGGTTCTTAAGAACCTCACTAACTAACTCTATTACTTCCAGCAAATCCCCGTGTATCACTAGCCCTAAGTCCTCCCACCATTTCCCGCCACCACACACCCTGATTACGTCCCCGCTTACTAGATACCTAGCTACTTTGCCTAACCCGGTCTCTTTAAAAAACACTACCCATAGGGAAGACTTGTTCTCGAGATCACTAAGCTTTAAAAGGACATCACCACCTAAACGGACGCTCGGTTTCTCGATCACCTTACCTTTAACACAGCCGGTCTGGTAAGGCCTGAATTCCTCAACACTCCTCTCCATATGATGAGCGTTCAAACCTTGGTTAGTCTTATATATCAACCAGCCCTCAAACTCCTCACACAACTTCAGAGTCTTTAAAGCCCTCACCAAGATAGCGGGGTCTTCGCCCCTGATGCCCAGCAGTACCGGGTTACGTCCTGAAGGCATGATCAGCGGCTTATCATTCACGTAATCGTAGTTGAGGAACGTCTGATTGCGAAATTCAGAATCCATTGACTTAACAGTCTTCTCATCAACACATCTCTCGCGCAAGTAATTATCTCTGATCCTATAAACTAGTATCTCGTAAGTACACTCACTTAAAGAGTTCGAGGCACCTATAGCGGCTAAAGTCCCTACCAAGCCTCTTGAGTAACCGAGGGGTACCTCAATCGACTCGCTTAACTCGTTAATTACCCCGGTGACGTAGTCTTTATGCACGTAATCTGTCAGAGCTTTCCTGTAAAGCTTGCCGAGCTTGGCAGGAACCTTGCCGTACAAGAACGCTAAACCCGGCTCAACACCTCCTCCTCTAACAGTCTCCAAGTACTTAAGGAACTCACCAACTACTAAGCTCTTTAAGGAATTAACTTTTTTCCCTGGTATTCTGAGAGAGAAGGAGGTAGCGGCGTTTCCCCTAGTTTTGAAAGGTATTACTGGGTTTAACCTGATCAGTAAAGGGTAGTCCGAGAAAAACGCTTCAGGGATTTCGTTCAATACCTTACTTAAAATCCTGAACGTTAAGTATGTGGTGCATCCTTCTAGATCTGTGTCTGTGTCATCAAGTCCTACATGTACCTCTAGATAAGACTCACTCTCTCTTAGTAACTTCCTTACCCTCCACGACTATCATCGTCAAAGTGGACCTGACGTTAGATATCTTCCTTATCTTGCTAGATATTATCTCCTTGAGCGCCTCCGTGGTAGGGGCCTTAATCTTTACTACTATGTCGTAAACCCCGTACACTATGTAAGCTTCCGAGATCCCCTCTATCTTAAGCAGTTCATTCATGACCTCTTCCTCAGTGCCTATGTTTGTGTTTATCAGCACTATAGCCTCAGGCACCTATACATCACCAAGATTAACTTTATACCACGAGAATATAAATTTATCGCTCGATACTTTAAATTTGATGAGATGGGGGAGTGCTCTGGAGCCAGTTGGGAAGCCTAGAATATACGTTGTGAGGCTTGGCGGCGACAACCCTAAGTTGTCAACAGCCATGAAGCTCGTCAGGCTAGGTTACGCGACGAGAATACACGTCGATGACATCCCGCCCCACTCAATAGTCCTTAACCCCCTCAGCCAGGAAATACTTAAGCCGCTTGATTCAGTTCCTCTACTGAGACATGGGCTCGTGGTTTTAGATACCTCATGGAATTCCGGTATTGAGGACCTGAGAAAAATAGCTGTTAAGCGTAGGTACGAGCAGAGGGTGCTACCAGTCCTCAAGGCGGGAAACCCAGTGAATTATGGGGTCCTCACCAAGTTGAGTAGCGTTGAAGCGGTTGCCGCCGCCCTCTACATCACAGGATTTAAAGAATATTCATTAGAAATCCTAAGCAAGTTTAAGTGGGGCCATACTTTCTACGAATTAAACAAAGAATACCTAGAGAGATACTCCAGCGCCAAATCCGCCGATGAAGTAATCAAGATTCAGGAGGAGATATTAAGATCCATGAATATTCGCCTACGATAATCGTCTACTACGATGGTATACCTAACTAACCTTTATACTTCAGAAAGTCTGATACATATTGGGTGAGAGATTGAGTAAGGAAGAGAAGAATGAAGTCGTTAAGAAAATGAGTGACTTAATGCGTTCCGGTGCTGTAATGCTTGAGCATACGTGTCCTCTCTGCGGGTTACCGTTATTCAGGATTAAGAGCGGGGAAGTAGTTTGCCCGGTTCACGGACCCGTCAAAATAGTTAAAAGCGAGGAAGAGGCTGTCGAGGCAGTGTCTTCCGCTGTTTTAAGAGAACTTGAGAAAGCTATTGCTAGAAAACTCCACTCATACGTAGAACTCCTCGTGAAAGAAGACATTAATTCAAGCGAGATGAAGGACTTAATATACCTACTCGACATCTTAGAGAGAGTAAGGAGGATAAGAAAGACTTAAGGGGATTTACTTGAGTAAGCATAAGGGTAGCAGACCCCTTCCCCCACTCACAGATTTGATCGTAGCGCTGGAAAACGTGAGTGATGTGAGGGGTGCTTTCTACCTAAACCTCTTCATTATTTTCTTAGCTGGCTACGCGATCAACATGTGGTTAGGAGGATTAATCAATTCTGAAGCACTGCGTGAGTACTTCAGCAAACTACACGAGATGCTTATCTCAGGCTCTTACAATATAGACAAGGAAATCATGGAAATTGTAGCGACCTTAGGTAGTGACTTAATAAGTGAGGCAGCATACGATGAAATAATAAATAAAGCAGTAATGATCCTCAGAGACCTAGCATGATGTCAAGCTTCAATCATTAAGACGGGGAACATCTTGTTAACGAAAACTAACTCCACGAAAGTCTTGTGCACTACGTGTGGGAGGAGGACGGCTTTCTATTACAGGCAAAGTTCAGGAGAGAAACTATGCTCAGTCTGCTTGGAGGAATCTTTAGAGAATCACATTAAGCATAGCTTCTCTAAGAGGGTTAAGCTAGGTAAGAACCCGGTAATATTGGTTTACATACCGCCTGAGAGAGTTTTAGAAGGATTTCTGCTAGCCTACATGCTGTCAAAAATTGAGAAAAAATTTGGAGGTGTAGTCAACGTAGCGTCTTCTGGGAATGTTTTAGGAGCCATTAAAAGGCTGGGGTTAGACGAGTATCTAGAGAGGAACGAGAACGTGATGTATAGAGTCATAGGGGGGATCACTGAGGAGCTCGAATGCTACACTATGAAGTCTTTAGAGAATTCTTTGAGGATCCTTGAAGGAAATCCTGAGTTAATTAAGGGTGTTCACGCGATATTACTTCCCTACACCTTAACGGATCTTAACGAAGCTTTCCTAGAACACGTGATACTGGGGATAGGAAATTTAAAGAGTCTGCGTGCAGAGAAACACTTAATTAACGGAGTCCCTCTCATACTTCCCTACGCTCAAGTAGATAGGGTGGACGTAATAGCGCTTTCACACGCCCTCAAATTCGTGGGATTACTTAACTCGGAATTCACGTCTCATAATGTTGGATGTAGGGACGGTAAGCTAGTTAGAGAGTTGGTTATTCAAGTAACTATGAAGCATCCCGAACTAACTCACACGATGCTCAGGTCAATTAATTTCTTCTCTACGTGAAGTTCGAGCTAAGAAGCCAAAGCTTTTTAAATAATCACGTGATATGAGCTCTATCTTGGTGAGGTAATTGGGGACTGAAGTACTTGAAGTATTGAACAACATATTCGCGCCTTTACAAAGCATAGGAGCGAGCAGCTTAACCACGCTGCTTGCTGTCGTCGGGATAACACTGATAATTTTGGTCGCTCTAGGATATTTGGCATACGGTTTAATAAAATTAGGTAAGCTTCTCTTCAGTATGCGTGTTAAGGAATTCTCACTAGTAATGCTAGGTCTGGGCATAGTGTTTTTAGTAGTCGCTATTATAATGCCTTAAAAATAAAAAACCTAAGACCCACGTAATATCTCTTTTCAATTACTGAACAAGAATTATTTAGTTAACGGTTTTCTCCCGGCGAAGAGCGCTTCATCACCTAAGTAATCTTCGATTCTGAGTAACTCGTTATACTTGGCAGTTCTCTCCCCTCTAGCAGGAGCACCTGTTTTTATTAACCCTGTCTCTAAGCCTACCGCGATATGAGCTATCGTGTTATCTTCTGTTTCCCCACTCCTATGACTTATTATGGCTTTACCGCCGTTGCTTAAGAGAGCTCTTACAGAGTTCTCGGCTTCCGTGTAGGTACCTACTTGATTAACTTTGATTATTGCTCCGTCGATGAAGCCCTCTCTGAGGTACTGAGTTATGAGGTCCTCTCTTGTCACGGTTAAGTCATCGCCGATTACTAATGTCTTGTTTTTGAGACTCGTACGTAAATCTCTGAAAGCTGCCGGTGATTCCTCGCTGAACGGGTCTTCGAGGTATGCTATAGGGTATCTGTCCGTGAGGTCGAGGTACATGCTTAATAACTCCTCAGTACTCAGTAATCTTTTATCTATCAAGTATTTATCGCTCTTCTCGTCGTAGAATTGGCTGGCGGCCGCGTCTATACCTATCAAGACATCGTTACCTAGCGAGTAGCCAGCCAGCTTAGTAGCTTCGGAAAGCGCTTCCAGAGCTTCCTCAACCTTCTTGAGCGGTGGTGCGAAACCCCCTTCATCACCTACGTTGATAGCGCTGGGTCCATACCTCTCCTTGAGAAACTTCTTCAGGTTCCAGTAGATCTCGACGCCTACCCTGAGAGCCTCGCTGAATTTGTCAGCTCCTACAGGTATAATCATGAATTCCTGGAAAGCCAGCTCATTTCCGGCGTGAACACCCCCGTTGATTATGTTCATGAGCGGTGTTGGGAGAAGTCTTGTCTTGAAACCGCCTATGAATGTAAATAGCGGTATACCCATAGTATCGGCCGCGGCTTTAACGTTAGCTAATGAAGTAGCTACGCAGGCGTTACCGCCTACCCTAGACTTATTCGGTGTTCCGTCAGTCTCCATTATCTTTTTATCAACAAGCCTGTAATCAGATGAGTTAAGCCCTATCAGCGCCGGACCCAAAACCTTATTAACAGCTTCCACAGCCTTAGAGACCCCCATACCAAGAAACCTAACACCACCGTCCCTAAGATCCACGGCCTCCTTCTTACCTCTAGACGCTCCCGCAGGAGCTATTGCCCTCCCGTAACCACCTCCCTCAGTAACCACCAACACCTCGATGGTTGGGTTACCCCTTGAGTCAAGCACCTGAAGAGCTTTAACGTAAGTTATGTCAAACTCCATGCAAACACCTTACAATTAAATACGTAGCAACGTAATAAATCTTCGTGAACAGGGTCCTCAGTCCTAGAGCGGGTGAGCAGGAACGCTACCCTACATTAGACTCTAAACAGCGTCTAACAGCGAATCAGGACGGTAAAAACGCCCCCGACTCTTTTTAAGTATTTCTATGTTTGTCAGTATTATTGTGAGGTGTTGAACGCAATGGTGATAACTTTAGATCAAGTTGATAAGTATGTGGGTCAGTTAATAAAGGATGAGTATGGGAGAGTTATCGGTAAGTTAGTAGCTACGTTCAGCAACGTTTCCGGCGAGGTGGAGACTCTGGAGGTGGTGATTAACGACACTCTGTACGAGAACGTGCCGGTTAGTAGGGTTAAGTTAACGCCCGACGGGCCTGTCATAGTGTCTGAGTGGAAGGTTTTAGCTACAGAGGTTGAGAATAAGCTTGATAGGGTTAAGAGGAGGTTAAGAGCTACTGAGGAGTTATTTAGGAAAGCGTCTATACCTGCTCACGCGTACGAGGAGCTGAAGAAGAAACTAGATAATGAGTTCAAGGCTCTTAAAGAGGAGGTTAATAAGGTTAAGGAGTTGCTCAGGAAGAGAGCTGGCGAGTTAGAGGATCTCGTGATAAGACTTGAGAAAGACTTAACCAACATGCAGATACTCTACATGGGTAACGAGGTGAGTGATCAAGCGTATAAGATAGCTTCAGAACTCCTCAGAAACAATAAGGCTAAAGCCCTCGACGAGAAGAGGGATGTTGAGAAACACCTAGAATTAATCACGAAACTAGAGAGTGAAGCTGGCGAGATTAAGCCTGCTGTTGAGGTAACACCGCCGCCGGCTAAGCCATCCCCTAAAGAGCAGGGTAAGTCAGAACAACCGATTCAAGTACAAGTAATAGACGTAACCTAACATCGATGGAGGGGTGAGGTTTGAGCGTCGCTAGTGGGGGCAGTGATTTAGGGCTTTTCAAGTGGTTTAGTAGTCTTATAGGGAGGATTAAAGGGGAGCCTAGAGTAGATCCTAAGAAGTTTATCTCGTTACTCATAGTGCACGTCGACTCAGCTAAGCAGGAAGTCACGGACGCAGTAGCCAGGTTAAAGAGTAGGTATGACCACCTAGTTAAAGCAACTATCTCAGCTAGTATAGGTAAGGAGAAGGACAGAGCCCTCATATACGCTAACGAAGCCACTCAAGTAAAGGAGATGACTACCAAGTTGGTTGTCGTGGAGAAAGTGCTTGAGCAAGTCAAGCTAAGACTTGAGACCTTGGAAGACGTGAGCAACCTATCACACCACTTGATAGAGGTCTCTAACCTGCTGGTAGTCGCTAAGGACTACGTGAAGGACCTAGTACCTAACCTAGCCTACAACATAGACAGCTTAATTAACGAGTCTAGGAGGGTCATAGCGTCTACGACAGACTACGCGAAGCTAAAACCGGAAGAAATAATTGAGCACACGCCGGAAGCTAAGAAACTACTTCAAGAAATTGAGAGAGCTGCTGAGGAAACCATAAAGTCTCAGCTACCTGAAATACCTGTCGACATACTGTTACCAGTTAAAGTTAAAGGAAGTCTTGAAGATAAAATTAAGAAAGAAGTAGAGGCAACAGCGCAACCAATTAAGCAACAAAGCACGCATCCTAAAATAATTGACCAGAACTTACTAGAGAAAGCCCTACTCGAATACATCGTAACACACAACGGCTTCGTAGACGTGAATCACTTCAAAGAAATGTTCGGTGTTAGTAAAGAAGACGTCTATAAAGCGCTGAACAGGCTACGTGAGCAAAACAAAATAGTATTCTAGGTTTTTTGTTAGGTGATTTCTCTTGAGCAGTAACTCACTGCCTTACCTAGAGAATATTGCTAGACACTACGCTGTACAAGCGGTAATGAATGATAGGGAAGGTAATTACGGTGAGGCAGTAAAGAATTATAAGAACGCTATAGAAATACTAACCAAGATAATACAGCTGTACCCAGAGAATCCCTTAAACACCATCTATAAGGAGTGGATTAAACAGTATCAGAAGAGGATAAGAGACTTAGAGCATTTTAGAGCCTCACCCCTCCCATCAGCAGGGTCTGTCAAAGAAGAAAGCTATGATGACGAAATTGAAGCTCTAATAGTTAGGGAGAAACCTAAGGTGCGTTTCAGCGATGTTGCAGGACTAGACGAGGTTAAGAGAGCCTTATATGAATCCATAATATACCCGACTAAAAGACCGGATCTCTTTCCTTTAGGGTGGCCTAGGGCAATACTCTTATACGGTCCGCCAGGTTGTGGCAAAACATATATCGCAGCAGCCGTAGCTAACGAAATTGACGGGATCTTCATACACGTCGACGCGGCTTCGATAATGTCTAAATGGCTCGGAGAGTCTGAACGTAAAGTTGCTTTATTATTCAGTAAGGCAAGGGAGGTCTCATTAAGAGATTCTAAGCCTGTGATAATATTCATCGATGAGGTAGACTCGCTTTTCGGGACCTTCAGTAGTGAGATCGGCGGGGAGGTGAGGGTTAGAACTCAATTCCTTAAGGAAATGGACGGTTTGCAAGACAAGGGTAACGAACAGAAGTTGGTTTACGTAATAGCGGCTACGAATAAGCCTTGGAAACTTGATGAAGCTTTCATAAGAAGGTTCCAGAAGAGGATATATGTTCCATTACCTGACAGGGAGTCTAGAAGGCAATTACTCAAGCTTTACACGTCGTCCCTGAAGTTATCGTCTGACGTAAACTTAGATGAATTGGCGGACTCTTTAGACGGTTACACAGCCAGCGACATAAGGGATATAGTCATGAGCGCTCACTTAAGAACAGTGCGTGAATTCTTCGCGAAGAATGGTGGTTCAGGGAATCCGAGACCGATAACTAAGGAAGACTTCTTAGAAGCTATAAAAGAGAGGAGGCCCAGCGTTAATAGAGAGCTAGTTAAGGTTTACGAGACCTGGGACTCCAAGTTTAAGGCTGTTTAATTGATTTTACGCGTGAGCTAAAGTAATACTTCCCCTAACTTTAAGAACTCTTTTCAGTATCCTGGGTTTAATTATTGTTAAGTAATACGTTACTCTTAAGAAGGTTAGACTTTATGAGCTCCTAAACTTCTTAAGGTATTGGGTGAGGAAATAAGAAAACTTGGTGGAACGACTTGGAGAATTTACGAGTAATTAAGAGGAGTGGCATTACTGAGTCTTTCAAGCTAGATAAGCTTACTAGATCCGTACACTTAGCTATGAGTTCCGCTGATCTCAACGATCCCTCAGCTATATCTAGCGTTATGGATGAGTTGATGTCTGAAGTTTTGAAAGTTACTGATAAGTTAACCACAACTAGGATAGCCGACCTAGTAGAAAAAACCTTCATTAGCAAGGTAGTGCTGGATCCTAGGTACGAGCTAGCCGCAAGATACTATCTCCTAGCGAGGATTTACAACGATGTGTACGGGAAAAACGTGTGGACTGAGTTTAGCCCTGAGGATTCCGGATTAAGTTATTACTCGCTAAAAGTTTTGTCGAGTAGGTACTTATTAAAAGACCCGTCAAGCGGGAGATTTATCGAAACCCCGAAAAAACTTTTTGAGAGGGTAGCTAAGCACATATCTAGTGCTGAAACGAAGGATCGTGAGAAGTGGTTTAACGAATTCTATAGGTTGATGATTGAGCTAAGGTTCGTGCCTAACTCACCGACCTTAATGAACGCTGGGACCAAGCTAGGGATACTCTCAGCGTGTTTCGTCCTCCCCGTCAGAGACTCTATGGTAACGCCTGAGGGTGAGGGAATATACGATGCTGTCAGAGCGCAAGCTATAGTCTTCCAACAAGGCGGAGGCACTGGCTTCTCTTTCTCCGAACTCAGACCAGAGGGCGATGTGGTTTCTACAACTGCTAGTGTGGCTTCAGGACCACTATCATTCATGAAGCTCTTCGACATAAACACAGACGTGGTGAAGCAGGGAGGGCGTAGGAGAGGTGCTAACATGGGCACTCTACACGTGTGGCATCCCGACATAATGAAATTCATTAAAAGTAAGTCAGGAGAGCTTAAAGACAAGGCTCTCCAAAACTTCAATATCTCGGTAGGGGTTTACGACTGGTTCTTCAAGCACCTGGCTGAGAATAAGCCCGTGCCATTGATTAATCCGCGTAAGACTTCCATCGACGGCAGTAACGACTCAAGAAAATACGCTGTCGTGTGGGCGAGGCACTACATGGATGAGGAGTGGGTTCAGGAAGTCATACTCGAAGAGCTTGAGGAACACGGGGGCTCGATACCCTTAGATAAATCAGTTATAATAACATGGGATGAGTCGCTCGCGATAGCTGAAAGAGAGAACGCTATAGTAGGCTGGGAAGATCCTAAAACAATCTTTCAAGAAATAGTTAGGAATGCTTGGGATTCTGGAGATCCGGGACTGCTCTTCATAGACACAATTAATAGGAGACATCCAACCTGGTACGTCGGCAAAATAAACGCTACCAACCCGTGCGGCGAGGAGCCACTACTTGAGTGGGAATCCTGCAATCTCGGAAGTCTTAACCTGGAGAAATACATCGTGTATATAGACGGTAAGCCTACCATAGATTGGGTTGGGTTAGGTCGTGACGTGAGAGTCGCTGTGCGTTTCCTGGACAACGTCATAGACGTCGCTAAGTGGCCGTTGCCTCAGTTGGAGAAAGCTACTAAGCGTACTAGGAAGGTTGGCTTAGGCGTTATGGGCTGGGCCCACATGCTCATAAGGTTAGGCATTCCGTTCGACTCTGTTGACGCACTTTACTTAGCTCACCACTTAAGTGAGTGGATAGCTTACAACGCTTACAAGGCCTCAGTAGAGCTAGCTACGGAGAAAGGGCCCTTCCCTGCTTGGAACCCGAAACTCTACAGACCTTTCTGGCTGACTACTAAATCATTCGACGAGTTGCTTGAAATCCTTGGTCTCGAACCTAAAGTCTCTGATCGAGTTAAGACACTCGTTAAGATGAGACCTCATATCGACTGGAGTGAGTTACGCGAGGAGATGATCAGGTATGGATTGAGGAACGCTGCATTGCTTTCTATAGCTCCAACAGGAACGATCTCAATAATAGCTGGGACCTCGTCTTCCATAGAGCCTATATTCGCCTTAGCCTTCACTCGAGTAGTTACTGTGGGAACTTTCATAGAAGTCAATACGTTATTCATTGAGGCCTTAAGGGAGTACGGTCTTGACGATACAGAAGTTGTTAACTTAATAGCTGAGACAGGCTCTATCAGACACAATCCATACATGCCTAAGAAGCTTAGGGAGATATTCGTGACCGCTCACGACATTGAGCCTTTGTGGCATGTAGCGCATCAAGCTATGTGGCAGCAGTGGGTTGACGCTGGGGTGAGCAAGACTGTTAACATGAGGGCTGAGGCCAGCGTAGATGACGTGAGGAACGTGTACTTACTTGCTTGGAGACTCGGCTGTAAAGGCATAACGATCTACAGAGATAAGAGCAAGACGCAGCAAGTCATATACTTTGGTGCTAAATTAACTCGCAGGATGGCTAGGGAGAAGAGAGCTGAAGGGGGTGTTGAGACCACACCAGAGACAACACGTAAAGAAGCTGAGACTGCGGAAAGCACTCCAAAAGCCGGCGGGGTTGAGCCGGAAGCTGAAAAGAGAACTCAAATGAGGTATAGAGTTGCCACCAGGTACGCTCTCCAGGAAGGAGAGCTAGGGGATTGCTTCACGTGCGAGTACTGAAGAAAAACCTATCCCTACTTAACTTTCTTTGTCTTCCGTTAATTCTCTAAGTATCCTCATGTACTCCTCTTTCTTGACCTTCTTTAAATACTCTCTCCTAGAGTGCTCCAGCACCCTCTCTAGTAATTGATCCTCGTATGGAACACCTATAAACTCCACCTCACCGTTTATCGCTATAGTCGGAACCGACATTACTCCGTATTTATCCGCGATATCCGGGTTCTCGTAAGCTTCTATTATGTCTGCCATGACTAGCTTGTTACCGAACCTAAAAGACTCAAGTGCGAACATGTTTGCTAGGAGAGCAGCGTAAGGGCAGTAAGGACAGGTCGGCGTGACTATGACGTCTATCTTAACAGGAGCTTTTAAACCAGCTATCTCCCTTACTGTGTGTTCGTTTAAGCCTGAATCACCAGTGCTTAACCTGATTAAAGTCTCAATCAACCCTCTGATTTCCTCGCCAGCCGGCATTCCAGTATACCTTATGTGTCCTTCAATCATTAAGACTGTAGGCACTCTTGAGACGTTGAACTTCTTGAAGAACCCCTCCGCGTCTGCCTCCCTCTTCACAACTCTATGCCTCACTAAGCTAGACCCTCCTATTTTGGGGCTGACGTTTGATAAGGTCTCAATAAGCTTCACCGTATTAGGGCAGTATCTACAGGCATTATCAACGAAAGTATAGACCTCGACGGGTTCTCTCATATCTTTCAACGTGACCTCAAGCTCCTCCAAGTCCTCCTTACTCATACTAAACCTGAACATTTCGTCTATCCATTCGTACCCCATACTCGACACCCTCTAAGATTTACAAAATGTTTCTCAATTATAAGCTTACAACTAGGAGGACTTTACTTAGTTTTACTTGTCGTATTGTTTAATATTAACGCTATTCTAGGAAAGTGTAGGAAGACCTGCAGGTCTTCCTAGAGCTCATCACTTGCTGGTAACTCAAAACAACATTTAGTTTTTAAGCTCTAGATGTTTCATATTTTAGGTGTGGTCAGTGTCGATGGGTATGGAGATACCTCCTGAGTGGAAGCGCTTTAGGTATAGGGGCAAGACTTTAGAGGAACTACTCAGCATGCCGATGGATCAGTTGATTCAGGTTTTGCCTGCGAGAGCTAGGCGTTCATTACTTCGAGAATCTTCTACGGAGATAATGCGTAAGCGGAGGGAGTATGGGATTGACGAATCTCCTAGGATAAAGTTGCTTAGAGAGATTAGGAAAGCTAGGGAGTTGATGGCTCAAGGTAAGAGTGTTAGGATAAGGACTCACGTGAGGGATATGATCATATTGCCTGAGATGGTTGGTTTAACTATAGAGGTTTATAATGGGAAGGAGTTCGTCCCGGTTAAGGTAGTTCCTGAGATGATAGGTCATTATTTAGGAGAGTACGCACCAACCACTAAGTACGTTAAGCACGGTGAGCCAGGGCTTAAAGCAACTAGGTCAACGCTCTACGTAGCTATGAAGTAAGACCAAACTTCTTTACAATAGCCATAGCCCCCCGAGCTCCCTACAAGGGAGTAGAGGTAGTGGGCTGGAGACCCGGCCCGGGATTGAATCCCCGCAGCGGGGAGATGTAATCCCAAACCTCCCCGCACTAACGGGAATCCTTGCTCTTCAGAGCTGGGAGGAGGTCAGCTAGTCTTGTAGCCTCGTTATCATACATTATGAGTCTTATCTCTCCTCCTTCATAGAGTATTTCCACTACGGCTAGATTATATTGTGCTTCCTCAGCTTCCACACATTTAAGCATGTCAGCACTCCTTTTCCTAACCCGATATTTGTTAACGGATCTCAGTTCCTCTAGGGGGACCTTAATCACCTCACGTCTTCTGATGATGCTCAGAGATTCTAGCGGGAGTTCACCCCTAACCTTAATTAAGGTACCCCTAGCTTTAGGACTGACTTTAACTTCTAAAACCTTACTGATTAAGTCAATCACTAATTGACACTCATAACAAAATCTCCTGAGAACGCAATAACCGTGAAACCTGATCTTATCTCTCATTGGGCATTACCTTCACACTGTTTCTCAATGACCTCATTACTCCTTAACTAAGTTAGCTAGACGCTTCTTAGCTTTATTTATGAGATCACTTCCTATGGTCATCGTCTCACCGCCATCCACGAGTATTTCATCATCTAAAATCACCGTCTCTATTCTTAGGTTACCCTCAACTACGGCCCTAGTCACACCACCGAGATTCTTGGGTAACGGCCAGCCGGGAGGTTCTGACGCGTTCAACATCAGCAAATTAGTTTTTAGGTTCCTCTCTAACGGCCCTACGTCGTTGAAGCCTATTAAGATAGGGTTCCTGACTATTGCTGAGTAGAGTACGTCTATAGGGTGCTTGAAGGTCTTGTGCGATGTTTCCCTCACGACATCTCTCATATCGTATGATGGTCTTACCCCCACGCCCAACCCTTCCTCGGGTCTCCACATACTTAGCTGAGGTCCCCATCTAATCACGTTGCTCCCGGAACCCCTTGAAGGATTCACGAAGACTACCTCCACCCCTTCATACTCGCTCACTGACCCACCTATCTGGAAAATCCTTAGCTTATGCTCTCTAGCTAAGGAGAGGATTTTCTGATTTACCTCATCACATGTTGCAATTCCTGCCTTAATCCCTTCAACCTTCTCGTGCCACCTACTCAACAGTAGCCTTAATTCCGTCTCAGGTGCGAACTCTTCTAAACCACAATTAATTGGTGGTGCGAGAACTACGTTAAAGCTTAAATCGTGAGCGGCTCTAGCGACCTCATCTAAGTAAATATCTACTACTAAAGCCGTCGTAACCCCCCTGGAAATCATTTCCGCGAAAGCCATGGCAGCTAAGAAATACATATCAACCCTACTGATTTTCCTCAGGTACTCTATGTTAGAGCTCAAGTCAAGTGAGTCTTCCTTATACCTGAGTAAGTAAGGTGAAAGGTTTGTGAAGGCACTGCTAAACCCAGGCATAATTAGTCTTTCCTTCCCTGTAAGAAGTAACTCTGGATACCTCAACTCTTCCGGGGGTTCGCCGGATCCAATAACTGCTATCCTCCCATTATCCGAGAAGACAAAACCCTCATCTATCAACATCTTTTCCTTCATAGAGAAGGTCATTATCGTAGCGTTACTCACTAAAACCTTAACCAAGGTCAGCCACCGTCTCGCCTCACCTACCCTTACGGCTCCTCAAATACCACTCACTCAGCGTGCTTGCTGATAAGTAAGTAATCTTCTTCTCTGCTCTCAAATCGTCCCATTCCTTCAGTATCCTCACGGCTTCATTAGCTACCTTAATAGCGTCCTCAACGCCTGCTCCCGGAACAAACTCGTCTGTAGCTCTATTAGCTATGACCGCACACACAGCTCCTCCCCTACCACCGTATATGTTAGCTAGCGTGAATATCGTTGATGCTTCCATCTCGAAGTTAAGCACGTTAACTTCAGCAAGTCTTAAATGTATGTCGGACCACTGCTTAGGTAAGTAATTCTTGAAACCTGGTCTCCCCTGCCCTACATAGAACGAATCACTACTCGCCGTTATCCCAACGTGGTACCTAACCCCTAATTCATCCGCGGCCTCTATCAAAGCTAGTAGGACATCTAGAGAAGCTGCTGCGGGGTATTCTGAGTCAACGTAAATCCTACTAACTCCGTCATATCTTACGGCAGCAGACGTTATTATTAGGTCACCTAACTTAATCTCCCTCCTCAAAGCGCCGGTCGTCCCAACCCTTATGAAAGTGTCAGCACCCACCCTAAATAATTCCTCAACAGCTATAGCGGTCGCAGGACCCCCTATACCGGTAGAGACTGCTGCGACGTCAACACCCCTATACCTACCAACATAGATCACGTATTCCCTGTGCGAACTCAACAGCCTCTTCTCGTCCCAGAAACTAGCTATGAGCGGCACCCTACCAGGGTCACCAGGCAGTAAGACATACCTAGGTATGTCGCCTCTCCTCACGTTCAGGTGGTACTGCCTACCTGACTCATCAACCGGAACCGACGCAGACTCAAATCTCACATTAATCACCAAATTCAAACATGAACTCACACACTAAAATTTATACAACACAAGTCTCAAACTGTGAGACCGCTATAACACGTCACTGATCCTTCAAACAAAAGCCTTAACTTAAAAATCGAGCGGGGAGAGGAATCTTACTCCCACTCTTCCTCCTCACCCTCTTCCCACTCTTCCTCCCACCATTCCTCTTCTTCCTCTTCCCACCACTCTTCCTCAAACATAGGAACACACCAAGTTTACATGTGTGGAGGGTTTTAAATATTTTGTTCGTTAATCAACGCAGTTAATGATTTCCTCACGCTTGAGACCCACTTAATTAGAGTAGACACTTAAACTTATTTAGGAACTTAGGTAAGAATAATGGATGCTGGGGGATGGATTCAATAGCCATCAGAAAGTTAAATGTTGGTAGTAAGCCCATGGAGACCTACGTGTTATTATTTAATAATTACGTTAATCAAGGTGTTAAGAAAGTAGTGCTCTATGGTAGAGGTGATAACATAGTTAGAGCTGTGGATCTCTACAATCTAATTAGTAGGAGGTTAGGTGGTCTAGTAAGGCTCTCCAAGGTTAATATAGGGACTGTAGAGTATAGTGGGAGAAGGTCTTCCTACATAGAACTCGAGGTAGAGATTTTCCGCTGACTGAGCGTTATTCTTCGGCTGGTTGCTGCGCTGGCTTAACGTAATAATATTCTCTCAGCATCTTCTGCTGTCTATCTAGGTATGAGCCTGGCTTGTTTATTCTCGGTCTATACGTTCTCGGATCCCTCCTGAAGGTTACCTGCACACTTTCCAAGAATTTATTCATTCCGGTCCTGAGGTCTGCTGGCGACCTAGCGTGTCCCTCTCTACCCGGAACTCCCTCGAAAACCATGACCCTGTCCGAGATATAATCCGCGACTAGTAGGTCGTGGTCTACGACGAATATGGTAGTCTTACGTACCTCCGCTACCTTCCTTATGGCTTTAGCGACGGTCAGTCTCTCCTCTACATCTATAAACGCTGAGGGTTCGTCGATTAAGTAGAGATCGGCTTCCCTAGCTAAAGCCACGGTTACCGCGAATTTCTGTAACTCCCCTCCGCTAAGACTCGTTATCTCCTTATCCCCTAATTTATGAAGACCTAACTTCCTGATTACGTCGGTTTCGAACCATTCTGTGGAAGCCATACCCTCCTTCCTAAGTTCTTTTAAAGCATCCTCAACCGTCGTCCAGGGGTATGTCTCAGCTCTTATGTACTGGGGTTTGTAAGATATTTTAAGTCCTTCCGTAGTCACGTACCCCTCATCAGGCTTAAGTTCTCCCGCGAGAAGTCTTATGAAGGTGGTTTTACCTATCGCGTTAGGGCCTAACACACCTATTATCTCACCCACGTATGAAGTTCCCTCATCAACAACCAGCTTAAAGCCGTCGAGGTTTTTCACCATGTGAGGCCAATAAAGGTACGGTCTTTTAGGTTCGATAATTTCCGAGGGACTTACCCTGAAATAGAAACTTATTTTCTCGTTTCTTATCCTCATATTCTCTGCCGGCAAGAAACCTTCTAGGAAGTGATTTATTCCAGACCCTACTGAGTAAAGTTTTGAGCATAGGCCGTAAACACCTGGTTCACCATACATCACCACCACACTATCTGACACGTAATCTAGCACTGCCAAGTCGTGTTCCACGACCATCACATAAGCTGACTTAGGCGTTAACTCCCTGATAGCGTTTGCTATCGCCAGCCTCTCCCTAACGTCCAGGTAGCTTGACGGTTCATCAAAGAAGTAGGCTCCTGCATCCCTAAGCAGGGCGGCAGCTATGGTGAATCTCTGGAGTTCCCCACCACTCAGGTTACTAACTTTGTTATCCCATGCACTGTCCAGAGAAAGTGATTTCTTAACCTCGCTTAGCAGACCTCTTTCATCTATTCTCGTTAAGACCTCACCTACATGACCCTTCACGTACTTCCTAACAAGATCCACGTGCTGTATCTTATGTACCCTCCTTAAGCTCCCGTCAGCCACAGTCTTCAAGTAGTTATAGAGTTCCGTACCCCTAAACCTCTCTAACACCCTATCCCAGGAAGGCTTAACCTCAAAAACCCCTAGATTAGGTATTAAATCACCTGAGAGTATCCTCAACACCGTTGTCTTCCCGGACCCGTTCTTACCCAGAACCCCCACGACCATCCCTGCTTGAGGTATTGGTAGGCCGTATAGCTTGAAGGCGTTGGGCCCATACCTATGCACTACCTGCTTCTCCAATTCGTCAGGCAAGTTAACGACGCTTATAGCATAGTAAGGACACTTCTTAACACATATACCGCAACCCACGCAAGCAACCTCATAAATGAACGCCTTACCGTTAACAGACTCGGAAATCTCTATAGCCTTCCCACCACTCCTATTAACAGGGCAGAACCTAACACACTCTAAATGACACCTGTGTGGCTTGCAGAGATCGTAGTCTATCACAGCAACCCTAACCATCCCCACACACCAAAACAAGAAAGCTAAGAACACTTATTAACGTAAAGAACTAACACTAAACGGAATGATGAGTGGTGACGGCAAGGATTAATGACTAGTAACTCCAATACTGACCGTCCCCGCAAACGCAAAAACTTTATATTCATATACGTTACTTCTAGAGTAGGATAATCGCGGTGTTGAAGTATGGAGACGTTGAGATCAGAAAGCCCTCTAAGGGTGTTGAGGTCTTCAATAAATAGGAACGTGCTAGTTAAGGTAAAGGAAGGCAATTCCTATACTGGCCAGCTAATATTCGCAGACAACACGATGAATCTAGTAATGATAAATGCTGAGGAAGTCTCTGACGAAGACTTAAAACCGGTAGCTAAATACGGAACCATCTTAATAAGAGGTAGCCAAATACTTTACGTAGTCATTGACTACAAAAAATGACTACAAACCTAGCAAAACACAAACACCTAGAACACAGTTCCCTACCTAAAAGTTTTAGAGAGTTGTCTACCAGAAATTAAAGAGGAATCCGGAAAAAGTAGAGCCTGCTCCGTAGTAAGGATCCTGAGCTTCTTCCTGCTTCAGGATGAAATTCCTATATTCGCTGACCTCCTCCTCGTCCTGAAGGGTGAGGGTTCCCGTTAGTGCGGGCTATGTGTGCTCCGGTTATCATCGCTCGTGGCTCACATAGTTCAACCATTCACCGCTATCGTCATCGAGAAATTAGGAGATACATTAGAAGATACGGAGCTTATAAGCCTTTCTCGCCACCCCCGCACTGAAGGACTAGACTTTCAGTTGTAACCAATCCTTTTTATTAGCGGGCATAGTATCAGTATCTGGGAGGTCTTGAGAGTGAGCGGTGAGGAAAGCGGTAAGCGTAGGATGAAGTTACCTAAGAAGGAGGAAGACATTGAGATAGAGCATGTGGAGTCTTCTGAGGTAGAGGAACATCACCACGAACACCAACACGAGGAGATTAGTCCGGAGGACTACAGTCTCTTACTCATGAACACGATAGCTCATACATTAGGTCATGTTGAGAGCGATCTCAGCTCCTTAAATCAGAACATAAAACAGTTGATGTCTCAAGTAGATAATTTAAGGAAGTCTGTAGAGTTGGTGGCTAGGGTACTCTTGATAGATAAGATTAAAGACCAGGAACTTAGAAAGAAGTTTATCAACGACATAATAGAGGAATTAACAAAATCATAGAACGTTTTCAAGCCAGATATCCTACTGACTCCCTTCTTCCTCTCCCATTAATTCTAGAAAAATCTCGTAATAGTTTTCTTTCTCTTGCTCTAGTTCTTCTGATTTCCTTAGCCTCTCTCCCTCAGAACTAACAACTGACGTCGTCTTAACTTTGCTTTCGTTGCTAGTCTTACTCTCCAGCTTATATTTAGAGCCTTCTTTAAGCGGCTCCTTATAACCACACCTTGAGCACACTAAGTACGTCTTATCACCCTCTTTTACCGGGATCAACATAGTTCCGCACTTAGGACAGAACTTCATTCTTCGAAACCCTTAAAGTATAACCGAGTAAGACCGTTTAAAAACTTTTTGTTTTCGGTCACTATAAGAACTCCTCAATTTCACTCATGAAATCCTCCTTTATAAAGGTAAGTGTTAGTTGCTGGGATAAGTCTTTATTCTGAAGCTTTTTATAAATTTCTTTGTGCAGTTTATTGGTGGGAGTACAGGTGACTATAGTTAGGAGTTTTGAAGCTGTAATACCTTTATCTCCTGATGATGTCTTGTTAGTGTTAGGAGACTTAAGACTACACCTCAGTTTATGGAGTTTTAGTGAGGTTTACGTAGATAAAATACATGAGATACGGGATAACGAGGGTGTTGTAGATTTAGTTATAGGTGACACAACTAATCGATTAAACATTAAATTAAAAATAACTAGTACGAACGAAGTTAAGGTTGTTGAGTTAGAGGGTCAAGGAGATATCTACATGTTTTTAAGGATAGACGTAGGTATTCGAGGTCTCTTCACATTACTTACGGGGAGGCTTACTGTAAAGTCTTCTTTCTTCAAGGAGAGAAGGATTGAGGGAGCTTTAGTAAAGTTTCTAGATAACCTTCGTAGGAAAATGGTATATGAATTACCACTCATAGTGGAACCTCTTAAGAGGGGGAAAGTAACGCCGTCACAACCCGCACAGCCCGTAGTCGAGCCGGTTAAACCAGCCCCCGCAGCACCACAACCTAGAGAAGAAGTTAAAGTTGCTGAGGAAGTAAAACCCGAAACACCGCCGTCCAAGCCCCTAAAGCCTGCAGTACCTTTCGGGGAATTAGGAGACCCAAGAGAGCTTGAAGACGAGGTTTTCCTGAGCATGCTAATACTTAAGTCACAATTAATCAGTAGCTTAAAGAGAGAGGTTAGCGGTGACGCGATAATCCCTGCAGTCATGAGCATCTACAGGGAGAGCAAAATAAGCGCAATGTACAGCAATTGGGTTGATGAAGAAGGTAACAGAGTTAAGGCCTTGATACGTGACGGCAATCTAACCGGTTTTAGGGTGGAGGGGAAGGACGGGAAAATCCTTAACGGTAGGGAAGCACTCGAGTTCGTGGCAAAACTGGGGAAGAAGCCCTGGAGAATCTACATCTACTCCGTGGCTACGTAATCCTGATTACCTCCCGATACGTAGTGATTCAGTCCCAGCCATAGCATTTTCTTACGAAGAAGTCTTCTGTTGTTGCTCTCTCCCGCTCTGCGGTTCTGGGTGTACGGTGGCTTCCCAACCAAGCTTGTTCTTAATCTTACTCTCTAGCTTAGTAGCTATTTCATGAGCTTCCTCAAGCTTCATAGTACTAGGGAGCTTTATATGAAGTGATGCTTCGACATGATCCCCGTACTTATGGATATGTATATGGTGCACGTCTTCTATGAGCGGCGATACTTCACGAGCTAAATTAATTAATAGCTCCTCCTCACGTCTTGTTGGTTCAGAACCAAGTAACTCTCTGGAAGTTTCAAGTATTATTCTAACTGAAGTGTAAACGATTATGAGCGACACCATTATTCCCAAGACTCCGTCGACCCACCAGTAATCAGCACCTACTAAAATCCCTAGAGCTAGTAGAGCCGTGGCTATCGCATCGCTTCTATGATGCCACGCGTCACTAACTATAGACCTCGACTCATAACTACCGCCGAGTCTGAAAGCCCACCTAGCTAGTAATTCCTTAATTAATGATGAAAACAGTAAAACACTCACTAAAAACCAGCTGAAAGTCAGTGCTTCCCTAGAAGATAATTTCTCGTAGCTACTCATTAAAAGCTCAAAACCAGCAACACCTAAGAGTGTCCCCACTATTACAGCGCCTATCTGCTCAGCCCTACCGTGACCGAAAGGATGACCCTTATCAGGAGGTTTATAAGCAATCCAAAAACTAATAAGCACTATCACAGAAGTTCCTGCGTCAGATAGGGTGTGTATAGCGTCAGCCACCACAGCTATTGAGTTATGAATTAGGCCAAAATAAAACTTAATAACAAAAAGAACTATGTTAACGAAAATTGAAACCAAGCCCTCCTTAAAACCAGCGACCTTACGTCCGGCAACCAAACCCATATAACCCTGAACCCCCAACTCTAAGAACTGGTATTCCCGCAATCTTAAAAAGCAAAACTGACTTCAAATCTCGCCACTAAATCATTACATTTTAAGACCTAAAGACCAGCTACCTACAAGATGAACTGGTTCATCGTTTTCTTCTCATTCTTTAAATCCTTATAAGTCCCCACATATATAATCACTTATTGGTGGGCCGGTAGCTCAGCCTGGAAGAGCGCTCGGCTTGCAACCGAGAGGCCCCGGGTTCAAATCCCGGCCGGTCCACCACAACATTAAACGAAAAAGTGGGTTGGGTTTTTCCTTAATCTTAAGTCTTTTGTTTATTCTTGAGTAGCATGTATACCCTTTCAGGCGTGATCGGTAATTCGGTCACGTTCGCTCTTATCGCATGTGCGACCGCGTTCGCTATGGCTGCCGCCACGGCGTTGAATGAGGGCTCTCCGAAGCCTTTAGCTCCCAGAGGTCCTTTCCTGTATTTTGCTTCAACCCATAAAGGTATTATCTCTGGCACGTCCTTGATTGTGGGTACATAGTAGGTTGATAAATTAGGGTTGCTTACCCTACCCTCTTTATCGTGTATTAACTCCTCCATTAACGCATATCCTAATGCTTGAATAGCCCCGCCCTCGGCATTGAGTTCTGCTCCCATCTTGTTTATCACCTTGCCTATATCGTAGGCGGTGAAGATCTTGTTCACTTTTACTAGACCGGTCTCAATATCCACGTCCACGTCCGCGACTATGGCTCCGAAGGTGTACGTTATGTACGGAGCTCCCTGACCAGTCTCCTCATCCCATGAAGCCCTAGGAGCTCTGTAATAACCGAATTCCTGGAGCGGGACACCTAACCAGAAACTCTGCTCAACAACATCTGCCCACCTAGTCCTCCTCTTCGGATCAGACGAGCAGTAAACGTCCGGAGCTCTTATAATTACGTCCTCAGGATCGCAACCCAATATGTGTGAGGCTACCTCGTTAAGCCTCTTCCTCAACTTATAAGCCGCAACCACTGTAGCGGCACCACCCATAACGGTCGTTCTTGAAGCTACTGTAGGACCGGCGTCAGGCGTGGCTGAAGTATCTGGATTCTCTATCTTGAAGTAACTAGGTGGTACTCCAAGTATTTCAGCAGCTATTAAAGCTAAGCCCCACGTAGAGCCCTGACCAAACTCCGTGAGCCCTGTCCTAATACTCACAGAACCATCCCTGTTTATTATTAACGTTACCGACGAGTAGTCAGCACCCTCAACGCCTATAGAGTTTCCGTGATAGAATAACGCAATTCCTATACCTTTCCTAACAGGTCCTGTAATCTCGCTGTACCTCCTCCTCAACTCAAACCAGTTAGACGCCTCGACAGCCTTCATGACAGCTTCCTCCAAACCAACACCGTGTTCCTCAGTAAGTTTCTGGCCATGGACTGTCTCATCGCCGACCCTAAGAATATTCTTCAGCCTCAACTCAACAGGGTCCATCCCCAACTCTTCAGCAAGCAGATCCATCTGCCTCTCAACAGCGAAGATTACCTGCGGGTTCCCGAAACCTCTGAAAGCCCCGGCGTAGACGTTGTTAGTGTAAACCCTCACAACGTCTACTCTAGCTGACTGAACCTTGTAGGGTCCTGTAGCGTGAACCGTAGCTCTCCAAGGCACGAAAGGACCTAACGACGCGTAAGCACCTCCATCCATGACCACGTTAGCCTCGACAGCTAAGAGGGTCCCGTCTTTCTTAGCAGCATGTCTGTACCAAGCTACTATGGGATGCCTCTTACTGTGCCCTATGATAGACTCCTCCCTAGTGTGAACAGCAAAAGCGGGTCTACCCGTGAGGACTGCCGCTAGAGCAGCTTTAGCAGCTACCTCATTAGCTACGTCCTCCTTACCTCCAAACCCTCCACCGACAGCCGGGACTACTATCCTGACCTTATTTAAAGTAAGTCCTAAAACCTTGGCAACAGCTTTCCTGACATCAAACGGACACTGGGTAGAAGCTATCACCGTGACACTTCCATCAGGTTCTGGTATAGCTATCGAGGCCTCGGGTTCCATGTAAGCGTGCTCTTGGAAAGGAGTCTTATAAACACCTTCAACTCTTACATCAGCTTCCCTCATAGCTTTTTCCACATCCCCCCTCCTTATCTTGTAGTGCACTAGAATGTCACTACCTCTCTCATCATGTATTAACGTGTGTGGCTTTTCTTTCAAAGTCATCAAATCCACTACATCTAGAGGATTAGTTATGACTGGAAGCGGCTCGTGCTCAACGTTGATTAACTCTCCCGCTTCCCTAGCTACTAAAGGATTCTCAGCAATGACTAGAGCTACTATATCGCCTACGTACCTGACCTTCCTGTCAGCTATTAATGGTTGATCAGGTATCACATACCCAACATCATTAATGCCTGGAATATCCTTAGCAGTTATAATTCTTAATACGCCCGGGTACTTAGACGCTTCACTAACATCAATGGATTTTATGAGTGCGTGAGCGTACTTAGTCCTAACACTATGCACGTAAACTAAGTTGCTATAAAGCCTGGCGAAGTCAGCGGCAAAGAGCGCTCTTCCCTTAATCTTCTCTACAGAATCCCAGCGTTGAGTATAGCGTCCTACGAACAAGAACTCCTTATCCTTGTACTTCTCAAATACTTCCTCAACTATCTTATAGTATTCGGGAACCGTACTCATTTAACTCACCTCAGTACCTCCGACTCGTCAAAGAATAACTTACCCTCCTTGATGTATTTCGAAGCAAGCTTAACGGCTTTAATGAACCTCAGATAGGAACCACATCTACATATGTTACCATCTAGAGTGTCCCTTATCTCGTCTTCCGTTGGGTCAGGATTCTTGTCAAGCAAGTATTTAGAAGCCATTATCACCCCAGGGAAGCAGAAACCACACTGCATCGAGTACGTATCCAGCAAAGCCTTCTGAATAGCGTGTAACTTACCTTCAGGAGCTATGCCCTCAAGCGTCAGTATCTCGGAACCCTCAGCTCTGACAGCCAGCGTTAAGCATGTGGGGATTAGCTTCCCGTTCATTATGACAACGCACGAACCACACTCACCTCTACCACACCCCTCCTTAACGCTCAGTAAGCCAAGCTTGTTCCTGAGCACGTCGAGTAATCTCTCGTAGGGCTTGACCCTAACCCTAACCTCCTTTCCGTTCACCTTAAACGAGACCTCTATGTCTCTGTAAGTATCCCAAGAAGCACGTGAGGTACTCACTTCACTCACCTCTAACCCTCTTACCAACCTCTAATAAAGCTCTCTTAAGCAAGACTTGAGATAAGTGAAGTCTGTACTCAGCTGAAGCCCTATAATCACTTATCCTACTCATCTCCTTAGGCAAGACCTCACGAACGACTCTATCAACGTTACGCTCGCTTAACTCCATACCCCTCAACGCGTTCTCCGTCATCAAAGCCCTCTCGGGGAAGGCCCTACCCATGCTATCAAACGCTATCCTTACGTTCTTAATTACATCACCATCTAACTCAGCGTAAACACCCACGGCAACATAGCCCATTCCGTGTCCGACCTTCCTATCTAGTTTAATAAACGCTGACGACGCGTTGTCAGGAGGCTCACTAAAGAATACCTCAGTGATTAATTCATCAGGTCTCTTAACGGTCTTCCTCTTATCTAGGAAGAAACTCTTCAGAGGAATAACTCTCTCACCCTCCAGGCTCCTTACCTTAACGCTCGCATCGTAGGTTAGGAGGGTTATCGCTATGTCGGAGAGGGGGTGCGCGGCACCAACGTTTCCTCCGACCGTGGCTACGGATCTTATAAAGGGTGACGCGAAAGTCTTGCACGCGTCTTTAAGCCCAACAAAACGTTTATCTCTAAGTAACTCAGAAGAACTGAGCTCGTCAATAGTTGTTAATGCGCCTATCTTAACCAACCCACCCTCTAACTTAACGTAAGATAATTCACTCCTTAAAGACCATAAATCTAGTAGAGCCTTAAATCTTATTATACCTTGCCTATAAAGAACCAGTAAGTCAGTGCCGCCAGCAACAGGAACTAACTCCTCACCGTAAATCTTGAAAGCTTCCAAAGCATCTCTCAAGTCTTTAGGAACGTACACGTCAAACCTGAACAAGAAACCACCTCAAGGATCAAATGATTTGTTACATAAAAATATTAATTGATCAAGATCAATTAAATGATTTCATGAATTAAATAAATAACTGTGCTGATGGCATCGAAGATCATTACATATTCTATGTTAAAGAGATCTGCGAGAAACTATGAACTCCCTCACGTTCTTAAGTACTAAGCCTGTTGAGCACTTCCTCAACAATATTTAGTGATTTCACTTGACCCCCCCTCAGCAACGTTATTAATTCTGCCGCTATGGACACAGCTATTTCTTCAGGACTATCGGCCGGGATATCTATTCCTATAGGCCCCCTAAACTTCCTCCTTATCGTCTCCTTATCAACGCCTTCCTCTAATAACCTCTTAACAAACTCTGTAATCTTCCTTTTACTACCTAGGAGTCCAACTAACTTAACGTTTGTTTTGAGGAGAGTCTTTAAAGCCTTGTAATCTATCTCGATCTCCCCGTGAGTTATGAAAGCTACATCACCCTCCATAACAAGCTGAGGAAGTTTCTCCTCGATTTGCTCTACGGGGGTATGAGCTCTCTCGACGGCGTAGGGGTATAGGTCAGTACTGACTAGTTCGGGGTTAGGGTCGGCTACGACTACCTTAAATCCTAGGAAGTTTAGGAGGTCGCCTAAGGGCTTCCCAACTCTTCCAGTACCGAATATCACTACTCTCTGAGCGGGTTCCAACACGTCTATAAACACCTCTAAAACACCACCGCATATGAGTCCGGTGTTTACAGCTCCCTCGATTGGACGGCCCGTGAAAGAATATCTAATAATTCTCGGCTTGCCTTCAGCAAGAGCTTTAAGAGCTTCCCCCACTACATGCCTCTCAAAAAAGCCTCCTCCTAAAGTTCCATAAACTTCCCCACCCTCGCACACAAGCAATTTGGAGCCTACATCCCTAGGGCCAGAACCCTCCTTCTTAACAATAATAGCTAAAGCTACCTTAACCCCCTTACTCAACTTCTCCTTAGCTATGAGGATAACTTCCTCATCACTTAAGTTTCTGGGAAGACTCACGACCCACACCTATTCTGACAACTTAGCAGACATTAATAAATCTTTAACATTGTTTATACTGGTGGTACGCGGTGTTTGTTTCTGCGGTCATACTAGCGGCCGGGAAGTCGACGAGATTCCCTACAAATAAGTTGTTGTATGAGGTTGTGGTCGACGGGGTTAAGGGCCCGCTGATAAGACACACTGTGAGTAAGTTCGTTGAATCAGGTGTTTTTAACGAGGTCTTGGTGGTTTTAGGTTTTCAGGCTGACTTAGTTAAGGAAGTTCTTAAGGGATTAGGTATTAGGTTCGTTATTAATGAGGATTACGAGCTAGGTATGAGTTCCTCCGTCATAAGAGGTGTTAAAGCAGTTAGTAGTGAGGCTAACTTGGTAGCCGTACATCCTGGCGACGTACCCTACATCAAGGTTGCGACAATACGTATCTTAGTAGATCACGCGAAAGAACTGCTCAAGAGCGGTAACACGTTTATCCTAATTCCTAGACTATCTAGTATTATGAGGGGTGGCCACCCACTAATAATTGGGAAGGGATTACTAGAGGAAGTCTACCGAATAAGCGAGGCTGAGTTAGGTCTTAAAGGATTCTTAAGAAGGAATGCTGATAAGATACATTACTACGACACCGACGATATCGGCATACTGAGAGACATAGATACTTTAGAGGATCTGAAAAGATAATTAGGTTTTAGGTTGCTAACTTAAGTAGTGTGGACCAGTTATCATCAACTTGCTTCTCAAGCTCTAACAACAATTCCTCTGTGATGTTTCTGAAACGTCCTTGCATAGCTATGTATTCTTTAATCGGTTTCCTTCTATTCTTATCCGCGTATGGCTTGCTGGGAGGACTTATAGATACTCTACCTCCCTCAGCCTCAAACAGGATCCACATACCTGTCTCAACAGCTAGTTTAGCGACTGCTACAGTATAAGCTGGGTCGAACCTCCACCCGACAGGGCATGGCGCGTGGAGATGTATGTACTTGAAGCCTCTAATAGTAGAGGCTTTCCTGAGTTTCTCAATGAAGTCTAGCGGGTAAGCAACGCTTGCAGTAGCAACGTACGGAATCTTATGCATTAGCATTATGAGGGGTAAGTCCTTCTTCCTCTCCCTCTTCCCTAACCACGTCGTAGTAGTCCAAGCACCTAGGGGTGTTTGAGAAGATCTCTGAATACCTGTATTCATGTAAGCCTCGTTATCGACACATATGTGTATTACGTCATCATTTCTCTCGGCAGCCCCCGACAGCGTCGCGAACCCTATGTCAGCAGTACCTCCGTCACCAGCCCAGACAACTACCGTGGCGTCCTCTCCTAAGATCTTCTTAGCTGAGCTAAGTCCGGCGGCTACGGAATCGGAGGAAGCAAAGGGCACGTTAAGTATTGGGAACTTAAGTCCTGAGCCAGGAGCAAGTCCTTGAATAATTGACGTGCATCCGGCAGGAACCACTAAGATAGCTTTATTGCCTAAAGCCATGCCAACGAATCTTAAACCCATGTTTTCAGGGCATCCTAGGCAAGCAGCGTCTCCGGGAAGAACGAACTTCTCTTTAGGTAAGTCCTTAATGTTTATTGGCACACCTACTCACCCCCATAAAACCATGAAATACTTTGTTTGAAGGTACCTAGCTCCTCCACTTCACTCACCGAAGTTAATACTGCGTTAGCTACGTCTTCAGGAGTGACGTCAACTCCCGCGAGACCGGCTACGACCCCCTTAACAGGGATTCTAACACCTGCTGAGGCTAGGGAGGCGAGAACTTCAATGAATATCGGTCCTCCCGCACCGGGGGACACGGACCTATCGAATACTATAGCGCTCACGGCGTTATTAAGCCACTTAATCATGTCTTCTTTGGGGAACGGCCTGAAGTACCTGATCTTTATTAAGCCTATCTTCAAGCCGAACTTCTCTCTTAAGTAGTCTACGGCTTCCCTCATGTCACCTACCCACGCGCCAACACCTATGATGAAGTGCTTCGCGTCCTCACATCTATAACACTCTGTTAATCCGCCATACCTCCTCCCAACCAACCTCCCCCACAGGAGGTCAGTCTCCTCAATAACTTTCTTAGCTCTCTCCATAGCCTTATCTATGTCTTCCCTCATCATCATATTCCACTTAAGATCTCTAGGTATGTTACCCATTATGATTGGCTCCCCGGCTCTGAAGATGTAGGGTTGTTTCCTCGGCGGCAGGAAAGCATCTACTAGGCTTTGATCAGGCACGTCAACGGGTTCCGTAGTGTGGCTTAATATGAAAGCGTCTAAGGTGACGATGCCTGGGAGGAATACTCTCTCATCCTCCGTGATTCTGAAGAGTTTTATTGTTTCATCAAGTGTTTCCTGATTATTCTCTGCGAAGGTTATTAACCACCCAGTATCTCTCTGATCCATCACGTCCGAGTGATCGGTCCATATATTCCACGGAGGTCCTATAGTCCTAGTAACCACTGCCATCACCACAGGAATTCTTGAGCCGGCCACCCACCACAACATCTCATGCATGTAGAGCAGGCCGTGTGACGAGGTCGCTGTGAAGACTCTCGCACCCCCGGAAGCAGCGCCGTAGACCGCTGCTAGAGCTGAGTGCTCTGACTCAACTCTAATCATGCCTGCTTTCAGCTCCCCTGACTCGACCATCTCGGCTAACTTCTCTACTATAGTGGTCTGAGGTGTTATGGGGTATGCTGAGATTACGTTAACTCTCGCGAGCTTAACAGCTGTGGCTACCGCGTAATTACCCGTGAGTGTTTTCAGGGTCATCTCCATCACCCTTCTGGAGTCATGGTTATCGCTTTAGTTGGGCATACGTTAGAGCATATGCCGCATCCCTTACAGTAGTCGTAGTTTATGGTTATGAAGTCAATGCCTCCTTCGTTTATGTCTATGGTTGAGTCGGGGCAGTAAAGCCAGCACAGCCTGCACTTAATACACTTACTTGAGTCATATACTGGTCTCTGCAGTCTCCAAGTCCCTGTCTTCCCAGAAACGCCTATGACAGGCTTGGCTAGGGGTAAGACTAACTCATCACTCAACACAGACCACCTCGTTAAAGGCTTCCCTAGCCGCTACAGCGTTCAGCTCCCCCACCCTACCCTCAATTCTCTCCTTTATCGATTCCTCAACAGCCTCGACAGGCACTCCGAGTATCTTAGCTAAAGCACCGACGATAGGCATATTAACTAAAGCCCAGCCAGACAAGACCAAGTTATGTCTTAAAGCAATCCCGGTAGCATCAACATAACACACCTTAAAACCCCCCTTAATATCGGGCTTCACAGGAGAGTTAATAAGTATAGCGCCGCCCGGCCTAAGCCCCTCTAAAACATTAACTAACTCACTAAGCTTAGCATCTAAAACCACTACTACGGTAGGCTTCCTGATAGAGGACCTAGTCCTTACAGGCTTCTTAGAAATCCTCGCGTAAGCCACTACAGGAGCCCCCCTCCTCTCAGCACCGAAGAAAGGTATTGCCTGCCCGTAAAGACCGACCTTAAGGAGAGCGTCAACGAGGGTGTTAGCAGCCGTCACGACTCCCTGACCACCCCTCCCATGAAACCTAATCTCAACAACCTCATCAAAAACCACAAACACCACCCAATGAGAACCAGTAAAGAAGAAAATAAATCGGAGTAAGCATATAAACTTTAAACAATAATTACAAACAGCACGCAGACAACACCAGAAAAACTTAAAAACGAGCATAAATAGAAATTAGCATGGAGCGGCGGTCGTCCAGCCTGGTCTAGGACGCCGGCCTCCCAAGCCGGAGATCCCGGGTTCAAATCCCGGCCGCCGCACTCCTCTTTTAAATACCCATGTAAATTTTATAGGGTTGTCTTTCACGGTTCACGCCTTCGTGGAGGGGGCGTGAACTATTGGGCGATTTACTCGGTGAAATCATGAGTGCTAATCCATGGTATACTAGGATAAATATCTCGGTGCTAAGTGATGAGGCTCGGCGGGCCATACTATTGAGGGTTAAGGAGAAGCTCGGCTTTACTAAGATCCTCGAGGCTCTTGGCATCGCTAAGGGCAGCCTTCATAATTACTTACATGGAGTTAGAAGAATCCCCGATAAAATAGTAGAGAAGACTCTTAGATATCTCGATGAGAGGGAGTTCTACGAGATCGTTCAAGGAGTAGATAGGTTGCGAGCTGTTGGAGTGATCCGTGAAGATGGTACAATAGACTACTCACTCATACTACAGGCAATAGCACTAGCCACTCGAGACGAATACCTCAAACAAGCTCTTCTCAAGTTTACCGTAGAGAACTTTAGGGAGGATCTTAGGAAGATGCTTGGATTGGGCCTCGCTCACGTGGTGTTTAAATGGGAGCCAGGCTTTGAGGAGTTCCTCAGGGAGAGGAAGAAGCGGAGGAGAGTAGCAGACCTAAATACAATAACATACTACCGAAACCTCTTTAGGAAATACCTTGAGGGTAAGACGCTTAGCGAGGAGCTCGTAGAATACGTGGTAAACCACTTCAAACAAGTGGCTTAGAAACGTATTCAGACACTACATCCAGTACTTGTACTATCTAAGGAAGATACCGCCTGAGACCTATGGGTGGCTCATGGAGGTGGTGCCGTCTAGAAGCTACAGGCTCGATGTCAGATCCTACCCAATAAGTCTCGATGAAGTAAGGAAGACAATGGGCTACCTCAGGGAGAAACACAAATTGTACTATCTAGTATATAGGCTGATGCTCGAGGGAGGGCTGAGACTATCCCACGCACTATACCTCATTGAGAACTGCAATCCCAGAGAAATAGTTGAGATTCCAGGAGTAGGATTAGAGACCACGAGATTGATCTGCTTCGAGGACAAACGGTTCTGCAGGTACTACGTGGGCTTGAGGGGGCATAGCAAGCCTTGTGAGTGGGCATACTTCTCCATGGAGACGCTGAGGCTGCTCGAGGAAAACACGGGTGTAGGGGTTAATAGGAGGCCCCTGGAGAAGTATGTGAGAAACCACGATCCTCTCCTGTCAAAATACATGAAGAAGGTAGCTTGGAGGCTAATGATACGCGTAATGCCAAGGGAGGTAACCAGGTTTATACAGAGCAGGTTCGGGGAGCTTAAGATAAGCGAGGCAAGGTACGAGGACCTACTAGGCGAAGCAGACCAGTACTACCCAGAATACCTTAAACTACTCTCCACGCAGGTCCTAGGATGAAACGCTTTTACTCAGGAGAATGGCGGCTTCAACAATGTTCACGTGTGGACGTATGGATACCTCTTAAGGAGGATCAGCGGGGTAGCTGAGGAGTATGGTATAACCGTAATCTACGTCAACGAAGCCCACACGTCATCCAAGTGCCCGATACACGGGCACGGATGCGGAAAGAGGGTCAAGCGGGGACTCTTCAAGTGCACAACACTAAACAAAGTCTTCAACGCAGACCTAGTAGGAGCATACAACATACTCATAACCCCGAGCCCCACTAGGGGTAGGGGTAATGGGCTGGAGACCCAGCCCGGGATTGAATCCCCACCACGGGGAGATGTAATCCCAAACCACCCCGCCCTAGCAGGAACCCTCGCCCTTTAGGGCGGGGAGGAGGTCAGCCCCTCCCCTGAATCCCGATCTATGAGGGTGTAGCCATCTACGATGGCATAGTCTGCGCGCACTCCGATAGCTCTTAGCCTTTGAACAACGCTTGCAGCTACACTTTTAAATACGTGGTGTGGTAGGGGCTCTGGCATGACGTAGATGTAGTTGAATGGAACTACGTAGGCGTTCCCATAGTTATAGTACACCTTAGGGTTCAAGTATATAACATCTATAGTTAAATCCCCATAAACGTACCTATCAATTGCTGTGTAGCCAGCTTGAAACGTCTCAGCGAGCCTAGGCTCCAGCCTATCACTTGCATGAGCTACGAAGACCCCAGTAGGTAAAACACTAAGAACTCTTTTTAAGAGTTTTCGTTATGAAGTTTTATTTAGTGGTAGTGAGCAATCAGGGTCATCTATCGGGCAGGGAGGCGGACCACCTGGTTGAGGATGTATTCTTACCTCATACATACCTACAAGAGGTACTTTCCCGACACTATAGTATACGTTAGGTCCTGCGAGAGAGTGCGACACCTTCACTACCTCAACATAGGTAGTGCTCTGAGGAGGATCCTCTCTGTGCCAATTAAGGAGAATATTCACAGAGCTCCCGTAAAATGTTTGGTCAGCAATTCCGAAGAAGGTTCCTATGATCGAAAACATTATGCTCACAGCCGGATTATAGCTTGAGAATATTAAAGATAATAAAAACATGGAAATCCCCCACAGAACAGATGCGAAACCGCCGCCCACAGAAGCATTACCGCCGCCGATGTAATCTATGATTGTTAGATATCTAGGTATTTCCTCGTGCGTAACTAATTTCAGTGAGTGATCGTATAGCTTATTTTCACGAGCGAATACCTCTATCCAGTCTTGAATTACGGGAGTTATGTTAGAAATAAAGCATGTTCCGCTAATGCATCTTCCTGAAGCGTCAAACCAGCTCAAATCCCAATAATTACTGGAGAACTCCTCCACTTCAACGTAGTACGGAATTATGGACACGACAGGTATTGCTATCCAGTAACTTGAATCGCCCCAATAACTCATCACACGATACGTGAGGATCAGTGCGTCGTAATAGTACCTCATCTTTGTCCACACGGATATTGCCGCCATGCGAACTCCATCAATCCAATAAGAAGGAATAGCAAAGTCAATAGTACTTACGTTAGTACTTACGCTATACGCTTGCTGACCAGCTATTAACACGCCCATAAACGTTAGTCCGTGCACGTTGTAGCCTCCCCGACCCGACCCACGCGTTAGGGTGAGAAGCAATCTAGGCGGATTTTGAAGAGTTGAGGTTACTTTTATTACGAATGGTTTAAAGAGGGACAGGTATGTGTTGTGAGGTAGTGAATCATTCCAGAAAGTATCGCTAGGATAATATGATGATGGAGGTAAGCATAAACTCGTTACCCAATCCATTTCCTTGATGCCTTCCCTAAGACAGTTTTGAATCCAGAACGGATACCCATAAAGAGTGTTTAAGTAATTTCTTACTTCCTCAGGACTACTAAATCTGCTTTTGTTGAAGAGGTATGCCGTTCCGTAGGTGCTTATGAAACCCAGCCAGGTAGCGTTCTCCGCTAGTGATTCCTCCGTTGATAGAGTGTAGACTCTGTTCCTCCAGAATTCCGGTGGTTCTTCCGGAAAGCCCCAGAAATTAGGTATGTAACCGTCTTGCCCGATATTCGGAGGTCCATAATTAGTCAGTACATCGATCTTGCTCTTCTCGACGGGGACGCCGTGATTCGACGACATCACCACCTCAAATGTCTTGTTTGTTATACCCAATTCCCCGAGTAGACTCATTAAAGCTGAGTTCGCATCAACCCTTACCAGAATATTACTTAATTTCTTGATTGGCGGTATTATCACTGTTACTCCTTCCCTTATGATAGCTAGGGGGTCTTCGAAGGCTTTGAAGAACGGGTCAAGATGTATGTAGCCTTTGCTGAGGAAGTAGTGTACGGAGGTGAAGGTGTCGGTATATATGTAGTCGTAGCCTTCGTCATCATAAAGCCATAGAGTGATCGAGAGCGTCGGTAGTGTGAAAGCTGAAACCCCCTGCCTCACGAAACGCTCAACGATCTCCCCACCACTCAAGCCCGCCTCAACCCCTAACTCCGCGTAACGCTCATTAATACGCTCATACTCCCTCTCAAAACCCTCACTAAAACAAACAGTAACACCACCACTTACAACTAACTGAGTGATAGGTATGGTGTGGAACTCACCACCGAAAGAAACAATAAGATTTCCGGCAACCTTCTTTCCGTCGAGGGTGAGATCCCCGCCCTCGAAAACTATGGTCACGCAACCTTTACTACCACCCCCAGCACTCACGATCATAGGCCCAACACCTAAGGAACCCCCGCGAGGAAGCATCAACACAACAGAAACTACGGAAACAACGACAAGCATAAAAACAACTAAAGCAAAATACTTCCTCACGACCATCACCACACAAAACACAAGTTTCACACATTATAAATCTAACCACTAATAATACAAAAACAATGATCTATATACTTCCGAGAACTGAATGAATATAATTTAACTATATAAAAGCGTCATATAAAAGCGTCTGAGCATATTCATGATTAGCTTCATTACCCTACTTCTTTTTACATCACGTACCTCGTAGTAATTTGAGGATGTAGGCCTCTTAAGGTCTAGGTTTTC
>Ga0209183_1000078_pt1 | contig 47222 bp, 35 predicted proteins | sample LHCtaG_2_FD_184120 | JGI IMG/M metagenome (GOLD analysis project Ga0209183, IMG submission 184120) | Hot spring microbial communities from Little Hot Creek, USA to study Microbial Dark Matter (Phase II) - LHC4sed_replicate (SPAdes)... | ecosystem: Environmental > Aquatic > Thermal springs > Hot... | reverse complement strand
TGGCTTTCAGAGCACCCGAAAGCGCTGGAGCGCTAGGGAGAAAAGCACGAGCAAATTGACACCCGTTCCCCCAGCAGGCAATGAGGCTCAGCCCAAGCCTCCTGGGGGGCCCAGCGCGCGGGGCTGAAGAGGCGATGAGGCGCCGCAAGGCGCAGATCCAACCCCCCACAAGGGGGCGCCCATGAACACCCCCAGAGGGGGGCGCCAAGAGCCCTTCAAGCGATGAGGGGCGAGATGTGGGTGCGCGCGCGCTAAAAAGGTAGCGCGCTATAGCGAGCCCCTAGGGCGCTGAGCCTTGCGCCGATTGTAAATGCACAGCACCTAAACGTCGTGAGCTAAACCTACGATCTCTTCGATAGAGCTGAAGCCCTCGCTTTCGAGATACCTGTTGAGCCCCTCTAGGATTTCTCCGAAAACGGTCAGGTCCCTTGCGGCGATCGCAGAGCCCACACCGACTGCCCTAGCGCCGGCCAGCAGGAACTCGAGGGCTGCTTGCCAGCTGTCAACACCTCCCACACCGATTATGGGTGTGCGCGGAAAGTGTTCGTACAGCTCGTATACTACCCTAACGGCGATGGGCTTGATAGCTGGACCCGAGTAGCCGCCGTACACGTTGGATAGCACGGGTTTCCGCGCGTACACGTCGATGACCATTGCTCTGACCGTGTTGATTGCAGTGAAGCCATCCGCCCCGGCCTTCAAGCACTCCTCCGCAACCCGCAAGTAGTTGTGATGCAGAGAGAGCTTAACGAAGATCGGCAAACCCGTCTCTCGCTTGATCCTGCGAACCGCCTCTGCAACCTCACCAGGATCGTTACCCAGCTCGACGCCCAACCCTTTCACGTGCGGGCACGAGACGTTGAGCTCGATAGCATCGGCACCGCACGCGGCTCCCCTGCGAGCTACCTCGGCAACTTCTTCAGCGGAGCCTCCTCCGGCGCTCAGTATCAAAGGTATCTTCAACAACCCTTTCATCTCTCTCAGCTCACTGCAGAAGTAGTCTACACCAGGGTTAGCGAGCCCCACGGCGTTCAAGTAGCCGTGCTCCAGCACTACAAACGTGGGATTCGGGTAGCCGCGTCTTGGCTCGAGCGTGATTGTCTTCGTGGTGAAAGCTCCTGCGCCAGCCTCTTCAACCCTCTTCGCTAAACCTGCGCTCAACCCCAGTACGCCAGAGGCGAGTACCGTCGGGTTCCTCAGTTTGAGACCAGCCAGCTCAACCTCCAAGCGCGGCAAGCCTCCCACCTCCTTCCGTCGCGAACTCACCTTCCCGGTAGACGCAGCGCCCCCTCACGAACGTGGCGAAGGTTCTCGTACGCATCGACCAGCCCTCGAAGGGAGTGTACTTAGCTTTCGAAACGAGCTCCTCGCCCTTCACTTTCCACTCAGCCAGCTCTACAATCGTGAGGTCTGCGTCGAAGCCAGGGGTTATCACCCCCTTTCTCAAGCCAGCGAGGCGGGCCGGCTTCGAGCTGTAAAGATCTATTGCCGAGAGCGAAAGCCTTCCTTCCAACACCTCCTTAAGGAGGAGGTGGAGGGCTAGCTCGAGGCACGGGAAGCCTGGCGGTGGGTTTTCTGAAAGCTTCTCAGAGAGCGCGTGCGGAGCGTGATCAGTAACAAGCGCGTCAGCAGCGCCGCTCTTAGCTGAAGCGTAGACCGCAGCTCTGTGCTCCTCCCCTCGCAGCGGCGGGTTGACCTTCGCGATTTTGGCAAAAGGACCGTGGTAAAGCGCATCGTTCAGAAGCATGTGGTGGAGTGTCACGTCGAAAGTCACCCTTAGATGCGTTTTGGCCGCTAAAATTCTTTTGAGTGCTTGCTTAACGCTGATGTGGGTGAGGTGCAGCCACACCCCTGTAGACCGGGTGAGCTCCAGCGCTAGCTCAACTGCGGAAACCTCAGCTTCCGGAGGCCGAGCTTCCGAGTGATTGGGCGAGCTCTTGAAGAGACCGGGGTTCTCTGCGTGGACGATCACGGGCTTGCCGAGCTGGGCAGCAAGCTCGAAGGTGGGTTGAGCTCTCGGGCTGTAGAGGTCTTCTGGGTACAGCTTAAAGCCGAAGAAGAGGTCGGCGCAGGTCTTCAACTCTTCCGGCGTGTCGCTGCAACCGGCGTAAACGCCGAAGTCCACGATCGACTTCGAGAGGGCTCTAGCGACTTTCTCGCGCAACCTCTCGCACGTGTTCGCAGGAGGGACGTTGTTGGGCATGTCGAAAATGCATGTAACCCCTCCCCTCGCCGCAGCCATGCTTCCAGTTCGCCAATCCTCTTTGTGCTCGAGGCCGGGCTCGCGCATGTGTACGTGAAGGTCTACCATGCCGGGAAGGAGCAACTGCTTCGGACCTAGCACTACGGTCTCCTCGCCGCGTGGTGCCAAAGCGGGCTTCGTGACCGCAACGATCGCACCATCCTTCACCACCACCGCCACCTCCTCGAACCGGCCGCCTACGTACGCTTTCCCGACCAGTACTGCGTCGGCTCGCGTGACCGCACGCTCAGCAGAGGGGTATCCGCCTACCATCGGCATCGCGCCACCACCTGCCTAAATCCTCAACTCGGGAGAGTACATCGCCGCTGAACACTGGTCCATCCCTACAGACGCGGAGGCCGAGCGGCTCGAGTACGCAGCTGCCGCACACGCCGACCGCGCACCGCATGTACCTTTCCAGCGACGCCTCGAGCGGTATTCCGTGGGATCGAGCGAGCTCGAGGACGGCGACTATCATTGGCTCGGGCCCGCACGCGTAGACCATATCGAAGCGCTCTTCGCTCAACAGCTTCGCAGCTAGTTCGTGCGCGGGACCGCTGAAACCTAGGCTACCGTCGTCTGTAGCCACCTCGACGCGGCACAGCGTCGACATCTCGCCGAGGAGGATAGCATGCTCGGCTGACCTGAACCCGAGTATCGCCACGCAGTCCACGCCTTTATCGCGGAGGTGCTTTGCGAGGAAATGAAGCGGAGCTGAGCCCGTTCCTCCTCCCACGAGGAGGGCTCGTCCTCTTTCGATTGCGGAGAAGCCGCGGCCGTAGGGTCCTCTCACGAATAGCTTGAACCCTGTTCTCGCGTTGTCATGCAGGTAGCCTGTGACCCTCCCTCTCCTTGTGATGTACATCGTCAAGACCCCCTCCTCGAAGTCGGCGACGCTCATCGGCACTTCGCCCACTCTGGGCACCCACAGCATCACGAACTGGCCAGGTTCGGGTGCGCACATGTCGACTCTCAGTTTAAGCTCGAGCACCAGCTTTGCTGCGAGTCTCGACTCGAGGACTATGCCCCTCGCGTAACCGGCTGGGAGCTCTGAGCTACAGCACGGAAAGTGTTTTGCAGCCCCCACTTTTGAAGGCAAAGCCCTCACCCTCTCTCCCCTAAACGCGTTATAAGTCTCGCGGAGCGCAATATGGGCTAGCGGTGTTGGAGCCGACTGATGCCACTTCAGCGAGCTTCATCATGCGCTCCTTAAATCGCAGCATTAGAAGTCTCTTGTCTTCCATCAATACTATATCGCTCAGCCCTTCGAGGACTATGTTGTAGGCGAAGGGTGACGGGACGTCTAGCTCCGGCAGCTCGACAACCTTTATCCTCCCTCCCTCAATCCCTCCCAAAACCTCCTTCGCGTGCTCGATGTCCATGTAGTCTTCCAGTATCTCGCGGTAGGTCTCCTTTAGCACTGGGAAGTCGTCTCCCAGATCCCTCACTACCTTGAGGAGCGTTTGCGCGTTCATTTGCTGACGCTCTACGCTGATCTCGTGGCCCTTATAGTTCCTTAAAATCATCAGCGCTCTCGCTGCTACGTGCCTGAACTTCCTCTTCGCAAGCTCCGTGTTGGATACAGCTTTTTTGAGCAATTCTTCTAGCTCACCGCTTTTGAGGTCTGTTATGCTAACGGGGGGTTTTACACCTGGTGGATACACAAGCGCGAACCCGTTATCGTGGACCGCGATGCCGACGTTCACGCCAGCTTTGGCGGAAGCGAGGTAGGCGAGGGCCCTCGACAGCGCGTCGTTTACCCTTCGGCCGTAGAGCGTGTGGAACACGTGGTGCATCCTGCCTTTCTCGTCCACGTACTTCTCGACGAGGATGACCCTGTGGGATGGGCGCTCGCGCACTCCGAGCGCCTCGAGGAAAGTATGCATCTCTCTGAAGTACTGGTAGATCGCCTCGGCCGCCTCTTTGTTCGCGCGGCAGTGTCTCATAATGTAACTAGTGATGTCGCTTTTTGTTTTGCCGATCTTCAACCACTCGAACATCTTGCCCCTGAACTCTCCGATACGTAGCGCGAGGTCGTAACTGAGCGGGAGCATCTCCGAGAACCAGCTCGGCACGGTAGGCTTCATGTCGAACGCCGGTTTCACGTAAGCTTTGCTACCTCTTGCTTCGACGAATTCGTATACTTTGCCTCCTAGAATAAACCTATCTCCAGGCACCAGTCTCTCAAGGAACTCTTCCTCGATGTTACCGACGTACTTGTTACTCACAGTGTAAACCTTCACGTTGACCTCATCGGGTATCGTGCCAACGTTTAGTGTGTAGATCACCCTAGCGTACTTGCCGCGCCTCCCGAACACACCTTCCCGCTCGTCGAACCACACCTTTCCGTAAACCCTGTGCTTCTCGAGCTCCCCGTATTGGCCGGAAAGGTACTTGAGCACGCGAATGAAGTCTTCCAGCGGCAGGTTCCTATAGCAATAGCTGCGTTTCACTAGCCTATAAGCCTCCTCAACGCTCCACTTGCGCTCGATCGCCATCCCGGCAAGGTGCTGTGCTAGAACGTCGAGAGCGTTCCTGGGGATGTGGACTCTGTCCAGGTGATTTCTATAAGCCTCCTTAGCCATTACCGCCACTTCTACGAGATCATCGCGGTCGACGCAAACCATCCTACCCCTTATCGTGTCGTGAAGCCTGTGACCACTCCTACCAATGCGCTGGAGGCAGCGGGTGACAGACTTCGGCGACCCGATTTGTATCACAACGTCTATGTAGCCGATGTCGATACCGAGCTCGAGCGAGGTCGAGCTGACGACCGCCTTCAACTGCCCAGCTTTGAGCTTCTCCTCGACCTCCTGGCGCACAACTCGTGAAAGAGAGCTATGGTGAGCCATCACCTGCGACTCGTCCAGCTCCCCTCTCTCCCTACCAAGCATTTTCAGGTGGAAAACAACGCGCTCCGTCCCGCTCCGAGTGTTCGTGAAGATGAGCGAGGTTCTATGCTTCATCACGAGCTCGTACACGAGCTCGTACATTTTGCTCTGGAGCTCTTGAGCTGGCGTGCGAAGTAGATCCGAGACCGGCGCGAGCACCTTGATGTCTTTACGCTTCACGTAGCGTGCGTCGACAATCACGCAGTCACGCGGCATCTCGTCATCGTTAAAGCCGACAAGGAATTGTGCAACTTCTTCCAGAGGGTTTATCGTGGCTGAAAGCCCGATCCGCGCAAACGGACGACCTACCAGCTCCTGCAGTCTCTCCATGCTGAGCGTCAGGTGAACACCACGCTTATTCTCGGCTAAGCTGTGGACTTCATCGACTATCACCCACTTTACGCTCCGCAGCCTGTCCCTGAACTTTGGAGCAACGAGAACTATCGCTAGCGTTTCGGGCGTCGTTATCAGTATGTGCGGCGGCTTCCTGAGCATTCTTTGCCGCTCGTTCTGCGTCGTATCTCCTGTCCGAACTGCGTGCCGTATCTCCGGCAGCTCAACTCCCTTCCGTGCTGCCAGCTCCCTGATCTCGCCTAGGGGCTCTTCGAGGTTCCTGTAGATGTCGTTGTTGAGAGCCCGTAAAGGCGAAACGTAGATGGCGTATATCGAGTCGTTTAATTCGCCCTCTAACCCCATCTTGATGAGTTCGCTAAGAACAACCAAGAAGGCTGTCAGGGTCTTTCCCGTGCCCGTGGGGCTTGAGATCAGCACGTTCTTGCCTTCGTGTATGGGGACCACACCTAGCTTTTGCGGCGGCGTGAGATCCTCGTACTTACCGCTGAACCACTCCGCTACCAGCGGGTGGAGCATCTTCAGTACCTCCTCCTTGCTGTATTCTCGCGTGGCGTAAGTCAGCATGCCTACCGCGTCCATAAACTAGCCTCTTTTATCGATAGCGTAGAAAAGATCGAGCAGCGGTAACGCTTCACATTACTTCGCTTGTAGCTCTTTATCGCGAACGCTGATCAAGCCCAAGGAAGCGAGCCGCTCCGCAACCCTCTTCAGTACACCGCGCACCAGAGCTCGGTTTGATAGGCTTCCTAGTTTCCGAGCCGCACCCCTTACGCTTCCTGCTTTCACAAAGGCCTCGAGCACAGCCCTTTCCTCAAAGCTCAGATCGTCCAATTTCTCGAGTGCCAACCTAGCGACTTCAAGCGGCCCCTCGCTGTAGCACCAGCTGTATTCTCCGTCGCTCAAGGGTGCTTCAAAACGTTCGACCCATTGGAACTCGAGGATGGTGAGCGGCGTGTCACGCTTAAGGTTCGGATAGTGCTGTTTTAAGGCTTTGAGCAATTCTTGCAGACTGCTGAAGCCATCCTTTCGAGCGTCTTCCTCGCTCAGATCGATCAGCTTCTTACGTTCAACTCGCGTTATTCTAGCCCTGCCGAGGACAAGCCCCCCGCAGTGAACGAGCACGATATCTCCCGGCCTGTACTTGACGTTCCCAGCCCTAACAGTGGCTCTCTTAGAACCATTTAACAACTCCTCTAGGTACTTCATAGAGAACATTAGCGGGCGAGGCATATCTGCAGGGCTTTTGATGGCGCGTTAATAAAACTCTGCATCGCAGCTTCATCCTGTAGCAAATCTCGCCATTAAATCGAGGATCGAGGATATCTGCGGCTTGAGCGGTTCGGGAACGCTTTTCAAGCCGAGCTCTAAGAACCCCCTCACAAGCATATTGGTAGCTTCCTCCTCGTTGAAGCCCTTTGTCATAAGGTACGCTAGCTCCTCTTCCGAAATTTTCCCGATCGCTGCCTCGTGAGTGAGATAGGCGCCACTGCGGGTGGAGCGAAGGGCAGGTATGGTTTCCAAAACCGAATCGGAGCTCAGCTGCAACCCCCTGCACTCTACGTGGCCTTTCGTGTTGGGTGAACGCGCCTCGAGGGTTATCGGCTGAGAGACGAAGCTTCCACTAGTGGTAACAACCTTGGAAACTACTTCGGCACTTGCGCCCTCCCCTTCAAGCGTGATTACGGTCTCGAGCGTCGAGGAGCCTGAGCCGGCCAGGTAGAGGGTCGAGGCGAGAGCGCTTCCTCCTCTGCGCACGGCGATCCGCGTGCTTTCCCTTAAGGCGCGCGGTGATTTCAACGAAATGTATACGTCGTTGAAGCTGGCACCTTCCCCGACCACTACCCCGGTCTCGGCGATTACCTGGGTTTTCTCCGTCCACGAGTGTATCATCACGTAGTCCAGCTTCGCCCCTCTTTCCAGGAATATCTCGGTGTAGCCGCCGTGCATCGCGCCGGCGCCAGCGGAAGTGCACGTGGACGTCACAACGAGCTCGCTGCCCTCACCCACAACAAGGACGTTATGTACCTCCTGCGAGCCCTCGCTGACGACAAAGCACATGCTCACAGGCGCGCGCAAGCTCACACCAGGGGGCACGTACATGAAGGCCCCGCTAAGGCCAACCTCTCTCTGGGGCAGCGCTGTCCATAGTAGCTTCCTCACCCAATCCCGCTCAACGGCCCTGCTTAGGGGCTCTAGGATAAATCCTTTCTCCGCTAAGCCCTTCGCTAGTAGTTGCCTGACGATCTCGTAGTTTCTTTGCAAAAACAGTGCGGTAGAGCCGGCGTTGACTGCTTTCTCGAGGAAGCTCACAGGAGTTCACCCCGCGCGAGCGCTTCGTAACCTTTCCGCTTCACCGCTTCCAGCAGGGTTTCCACGTCTCCCGACATCACGATCCTTCCTCGAACGATCACGTGCGCCGCCGTCACCTTGCGCAGGTATTCTATAACGGTGCCTGTGTGCGTCACCAGAAGGACGCCGGCGCCTCCTTCGGCAAGCTTGTTTATAGCCCTTCCGACCAGCTTGAGGCTCTCAAGGTCGACCCCGCTGTCTGGTTCGTCAAGCATCGCCAGCTTGGGTTGCTGCAGGATAGTTAGAGCAAGCTCAGCTTTCTTTGTCTCACCTCCGCTAAAGCCCTTGAACGCCTCTCGTTCCATCAGGCTGTCAAGCGCAAAGTCTTTCAGCACGTCTAAGGAGCTTCCATACTTTCTGCTGATCTCCTTAGCTAGGTGGGATAGCTTTACATCGAGCGGGCGGGGGTTCTGGTGCATGAGAGCGATACCGAGTCGTGCTCTCTCGTAGGGTTCGAGCCCGTTGAGTATTCTTCCCTCGAAGATGATTCTCCCTTCGACAATTTTGTAGCCGGGAAGCCCCATTATCGCTCTGAGGAGCGTGGTCTTACCGCTGCCGTTAGGGCCGAGTAGCACGTGGATCTCCCCCATATCTACTTCCACGTCTACTTTCTGAACCACTTTTCTTCCATCTACTTCGATGCTGACGCCTTCAACTTTCAGGAGCACGCCATCACCGTGGTATGCCGGTGGAATTAGCGGCCTAAAACTTTTCGCGCCGCGCGAAAAGTTAAAAGTCTCCCTCCCGCAGTCAAAGCGGATGATGTTTCGTAACCCGGCCTGAGCGGTGATTGTGGCCGTCGCATCTGACACGCGCTTCAATGATCTACTCTACTAGGTGGGAGCTCTGCGCCTTCGAACAATATCTCGGGACCGTTGGGAGGTGGCGCGCTAAGCGGCCACCCTGCTCTCCAGAGCAGTATTGCTGGGCGTTCGATGAAGGTGGCGAAGTACTCTCTAGCAGTGAGCTCTACGAGTTTTAGAGCATCCACAAGCACGATGTAAACGTAATGCAGCCTCGCTGTTAGAAGCTCTTCCAGCTTCACAGGTGGCTTCGTATAGTAAATGTCAATAAGGCGCTTGAAGTATTCGATGCCCCACTCAGCTCTCTGATCCGGAGGCAGGAAGACGATGTAAGGCAGCTGGAGTATGTGGAAAGGTGGGATCGCCATCGCGAAGTAATCGGAGTACCTGCTGTACCTAGCCACTTTGCTCAGCTCCCTCGCTAGCCTGTAAGCAATGGGATCCGTGGAGTTTTCCGGCGGCACAAAGCCGGTTTCAATTTCAACTATCAAGCTCTCACCGTTAAGGGAGGCGTAGATATCGCATACGAGGTCGGGCGCTAGGACATGCTCGACGTCGACCTCGTAGCCTTTCGAGAGCAAGTAGGAGGCGACGACGAGCTCCATTACCGTGTGGTTGGAGCTGATGACTTTGCGTATTGCGAGCTCTTTAAGGCGGTTTCCTAGCTGCTCAAGCCTATCCCGCGCCGGTGTTTCCAACCTTTCTCCCAAACGCTTGACGACTGTGTCTACGTCCTCGATTAAACCCACGCGGAGAGTTAAGTGTAGTGGCAATTATGCCCAACGTTCGCTTATGAGCGCGCCCGCGCGGGTTTTGCCCTTCCGGAGCTTCTCCGCGCTTTCTGCCCCTCTACGCTCGCCTGTCATCTGCTCCGGCGGGTCGCACTGGGGTGCGGCGGTCGGTTTCACCCGGGCTCCTCGCCCGCTGGGGACTCCAGCGGGCTACTTCGTCACAGCTCCGGCCCGACCGCCCCCCTGGGGGTGTTGCAGCCCCAAGGGTACCCGGCGCGCGCCAGGGCGGCGGGGTTGCGCCCGGAGCGTGGGCGCGACCTCGCCAACGGTTTTCCCGCCGGCCCAGCCCATTCAGGCTTCCGGGTCGTTCGGCAATGTTCTGAGGGGATACTTTGGAAGTGGAAGTTTTAATGATTTGAACCAGTGGTAGAAGGGTATGTAGTCTCTGTCTTCGTAGAAGCCACGCTCGCATCGCACTATCCTCGTCCGTGCGGTCTTGAACTCTTTCAGCTCTCCCCGCACAGGGGACATGTGTGCGAGGAGGAACACCTGAACTCAGCGTGTAGTCCATACCAGTTGGCCAGGTTCTCTGCGATTTTCTTCACTGAGAGCGTCTTCTGTAGGTAACTGTTCCTCATTTTTTGAGGTTTGGGATATCGAAGTTCATCCATATGCTTTTACCCTTGGCGTATGTGAGTGCGCGCTTGAAGATTTCGGCGATTGCTTTCTTCTTCCAGCCTTCCGAGTCGAACTTCTCCGTTAACCGGGCTATTGTCCAGTTTTTGTTCGGTTTGCTGCTGTACGCGGCGGCGCGTTGCCGTTTCGCGACCTCCTTTAGCCTGCGCCCCCTGTTCGGGGACCTGAGCTTTAGCGTCTCGAAGACTTTAATGCGGCTCGCCGCCGAAGGACGCGATGACAACGGCGACGCCGTAAGCGTTGTTAATATCCACAAAGCACAACACCGACTTCTTGGGATCCGGCAACTCCGGCCGGCGCTCTTATGGCGATCGGCGGTGTTCAACGCACGTTTGTCCTATGAGACGCGGAGAATATACCCATAAACGCGTTGTAGGAGAGAAGTTGTCAGAAGAGGTTTTATGCACAGTATAGCTGATGGGTTAGGCGCCGCTTAGGATATTCGGGTATTCGCTGTAAGCCAGTAAGTAATCGGGAATGCCGTTGCTGTGGATAATATCCTTGAACACGTAGGCGCTGGGTCTCGGGTACCTCTGCTTCGTCTTCATGTCCACGTATATCAGCCCGAAGCGCATCTTAAAGCCTGAAGCCCACTCGAGGTTGTCAATCAGGCTCCAGTGCAGGTAGCCGCGCACGTCGGCGCCATCCACCTTTATCGCTTTCAGGAGCTGGTAGAGGTGGGAGACAATGTACCACGATCTGTGCCTATCAGAAGCGTCTACTATACCGTTCTCGGTGACAATGATCGGCTTCCCGTACTTCTTGACCATGTCGACAGCTTTCCTCAACCCCTGCGGGTAGATTTCCCAGCCAGAGTCCGACGTGGGGAAGCCGGCTTCGGACTTGGACGCGGGCTTGCACGCGAAGCCGTAGCCGGGCAGCACTCGGTAGCCTGGAAGCCTCTCGTCGGCTTTGACGACGAGCCTGCTGTAGTAGTTTATGCCGATCCAGTCAACTTTACCTTTAAGGTCGGCCCTCAGCTCGTCCCCGATGCCGAAGGGTGCGAACTTCCCCTCCGTGATCGCTTCGAAATACCAATTTGTCATGACCTTGTTCGCGATCTCGGCTGCCTCCCTATCTTCGTCCGTCGCTGGCTCGGCTGGAGTTACCGCATATATGACCCCCACCTGTGCGTCGCGACCGGCGTGCTCTTTCACTTGGTCGTATGCTCTAGCGTGGGCTTGGACTAGGTTCACGGCGGCTGCTAAAGACAGCTTGTAATCGTTTAGGCCTGGTGGGAAGTTGCCGCCAGTGTAGCCGATTGACCAGGTAACGTTGGGTTCGTTAAACGTGCTCCACATATCGACCAACTCGCCGAACTTCCAAGCGATGTAAGCAGCGAACTTGGCGAATTCCACAACGGTCTCAGCGTCCAGCCAGCCCCGCGGGCCCTCCTTACCTGCCGTATCCCTAACCTTAATGGGGTCGTGAACCCACAGAGGTAGTGGCCAGTGGTAAAGGTTGAGGATCAACTTCAACCCCCTACATTTGAGGTCTTCGAAGATCTCCCTATAGCGCTCGATTGCGGACCTATTGGCCAGCCGATCGAGCTGCTTGAGGGCCCCTTCACTCACTTCGACGCTCTTGATCGAGCCCTCCTCCGCGTCGACATATACCTTAACCTCTCTGGTGCTTTTGGGAAAAATGCGGCTCCACTCGACGTTCATCCTCCAAGCATTCAACCCCAGCCAACGGGCCCAGCTGTGGTCCACCCTGAACAAATCGTAGTAGCCGGGCCCATTCTCCGGAACGTCACCGCTCACAACTCCTCTTTCGATATTCTGTTTATCGTGGAGCCAAACGTACCAGTCGCTATTCGGGTCGAGAGAGTCGGGCGAAGCTCCCATCTCGTACTGGAAAGCTGCCATTGAAATGCCCCAGAGGAAACCCTTCGGGAATTCCAGGCTCACGTGCGTCTAGTTGCGGGTTCGGTAAAAATTTATCGAGGTGCGCAAAAATTTTTACTTTCTGCCGGCAACGCCACTCTGTGAGCCATAGCGAGGAGGTTGTTTCCTACAAGGGAAGTATCTTCCCTAAGGGGCTCAGGTACAGCGCGAGGCATTCGTGGGTCAAGCACCTAGGCGGGGGGAAAGTTCGGATCGGCGTCACAGATTATGCTCAGAAGAAGCTTAAAGCGGTGGTCTATGTGGAACCTCCAGAAGTTGGTGCACGCGTTGAAGCCGGGAGTGTCCTCGCGTCTCTTGAATCGATCAAAGCCGTAGTGGACGTTTATGCTCCCGTTAGTGGCCGCGTAGTGGCTTACAACGAGAGACTGGACGAGAATCCTGGTCTTATAAACCGCGATCCCTACAGCGAAGGGTGGATCGCTGAACTGGAGGTTGATAATACAGAAGACCTGGAAAAGCTCCTGACGGCGGAGGATTATATCGAGAGGGTTTTGAAAAAAGAAGAAAAAACTTAATCAACATATTTATTTTCATTTCAATGAACTAGTTTCTTGTAGCTCTGAGTGATTAGAGCTGAAATTTTTGAGCTTCAACAGACGCTTGATGCTCGCTCTCTGTTAGGAGCACTTTTACGTCTATCGCTAGACCACCTTTCCCTTTTTCGTACACGAAGAACGGGTTGATGTCGATGCTGGCGATCTCCGGTATATCCACCGCTAGCTTGGATACTCTCAGGAGAGCGTCTACGACTGCATCGATGTCCGCTTCAAACTGCCCGCGGTAGCCCTTCAGGATAGGGTATGCCTTAGTGGATTCGATCATTTCCCTAGCCTCCTCGAGGGACACGGGAGTTACTCTGAAGACGACGTCTCTAACCAGCTCAACGAGCACTCCACCGCTCCCGAAAGCAATTACAGGTCCGAAGAAAGGATCGCGGTTCATGCCGATTAGCGTTTCAAAACCTTTCGGTGCCATTTTCCTGACGATGATGCCTTTCACCTCTGCGGTGGGGGCTTTAGCACGGATGTTAGCCATGATCGTGTCGAAGCCTTTAGCAACATCTTCCGCGCTCTTTAGATCTAGGATTATGCCTCCGACCTCCGTCTTATGAATTATTTGAGGGGATTCCACTTCGAGAACGACAGGGTAGCCTATCATTTCCGCGACCTTCACGGCCTCCTCCTTGCTGGCAACTAAGCGCTTCTCCAGCACCGGTATCCCGTAGCACTTCGCGAGCTGCGCCGCCTCGAAGGGCGTGAGCGCGTTCCTGCCTTCGGCCAATGCTCTCTCCACGATCCCCCTCGCGGTCACCGTGTCGACCTTCAGCTCGGGGTACGTCTTAGTTCTTAGTAGCTTGTCCCGCAGCATCCTGTACCTGTATATGGCACCCATCGCCGCCAAGGCTTTTTCAGGCGACTCGTAGGCGGGCACGCCCTCGCTTGTCAGCCTCTGGATCTCGTCGAGACACTCCTTGCCGCCGATTAAGCTCGCAACGATCGGCTTGGCGACACCGGCCTCGCGCTTAGCCTCCAGTATGGCGTCGGCCACGTCCTTCGGGTTCGTGATCGCGGTGTGGCAGTAGAGGACCACCACGCCGTGAACCCTGCTATCCCTAAGGGCTTCGAGGAGCGCGCCCTTGTACCACTCCTTCGTGGCCATGCCGGTCAGGTCGATTGGGTTGAAGGTGCTGCCGAAGGGCGGCATGTACTTCATGAATCTCTCCGCTAAGTCGGAGGGCACGTCCATTAGCTTCACGCCGTAGACCTCTGCTGCGTCGGTAGCCATGACGCCGGCGCCGCCACCGTTCGTAATCACCAAGACGTTCTCGCCTTCGGGGAGTGGGGCTTTCGCGAGGGCTACAGCCCAGTCGAACAACTCGATGAAAGTGGGCGCTCTCAGCACTCCGCACTGCTCCAAAGCCGCGCTAACGACCGCGTCAGAGCCTGCCAGCGAGCCTGTGTGGGATCTGATCGCACCGAGAGCTCTCTCAGCCCTTCCGACCTTTAGCACGATCACCGGCTTGACGGTGGAGACCTTCGAAGCCACTTCCATGAAGCGCCTTCCGCTCTCTATACCCTCAAGGTATGCCGTAATCACCTTGGTGTGTGGGTCTCGGCCGAAGAACTCGATGAAGTCGGTCTCGTTAAGGTCCGCCTTGTTGCCAAGGCTCACGAGGTCCGAGAGCCCGACGCCTTTCAACATCGTCCAGCCGACTAGTGCGATCGCTAGGGCGCCGCTCTGGGAGATGAACGCTATCTCACCCTTCAGTGGCGAGCCCTGGCAGAAGCTCGCGTTTATGGGCGACACGCTATCGCAGATGCCGACAATGTTCGGTCCGAGGAGTCGTATTCCGTGTTTTTTCGCGATTTCTACTACTTCTTTCTCTAGCTCGATGTTTCCTACTTCTTTGAAACCGCTTGAAATTACGGCAACTGCTTTCACACCCTTCCTACCGCACTCTTCAATGACTTGAGGAACAAAACGCGCCGGCACAGCTACAACAGCTAAATCGATAACACCCGGCACATCCAAAACACTCGAGTAACATCGCACACCCAAAACCTCACTCGCATTCGGGTTAACCGCGTAAACAACCCCTTGAAAACCGGAAGAGAGGATATTCTTTAAGACCTGGTGCCCGATCTTGCTAGGATCCCTGGATGCCCCTATCACAGCCACGCTGCGCGGTCTGAGTAGCTTCTCGACGCTATCTAGCTCCATCGACAGCTGCCGTTTTGAGCGCTATTAAAAACATTTAGTTCATAGTCCATTGCCAAACACCGAACGCTTCCTCGGCAATCGACGTAAGCATCACCGATTTGAGTTCATTATGGTTGGGCTGGCAGCGGTGTGTCGCGTCCTTCCATGCGTCTATGAGCCAGAAGCTTATCATGAACTTCCCTTTCTCTTGCTCAATTTCCTTTGAGCGCGCCTAGCGCCCCCTTTAAGGCTGTAAGCCTCTATTCCGAGCCTCCTGAGCACGTAAGCGGCTTCTAGGCTTAAAGCCCCTTCCTCGCACAAGAGGACGTACTTCTTAGTGGGATCGAGCGCATAGAGACCTTCTACGAGCTTGTCGAAATCTAACCTAATGGAGCCGGGTAGGCTCCAAGATTTGACTTTGTCCTCGCTTCTCAAATCGACGATGATCGCCCCGTTGGGGGGCTCATCGACCTCTAACCTCTCGAAGTTCTCTTCCACGGAGATGTTTCTCAAGTCGTGAACCCTAACGTTGTCTAGCGCCCTGCTCAGTAGCGAAGGGTCTAGCTTTGCCTCCTCTCGCTCCACTTCCTCGAGCTTAGCTCGCGTCTTCGGGTGCTCGGAGAACGCCCCACAGTACTCCTTCACTCTCGCTGATGCCTCGTACGTGCCGATTTCGCGGGCTTTCGCTACGATGTCATCCTTGTCGAAGCCTATCAGCGGCCTAAGTATTTGGATGCTGACGGCCGCCGTGGACACGGCTAAGTTCGCGAGCGTTTGCGAGGACGCTTGGCCTAGAGACTCTCCTGTCACTATAGCCTCTGCCCCTTCTCTCCTAGCTACCGCCTCGGCTGCTTTGTACATGAAGCGCTTCAGGATGACCGTCAGCAGGGAGGGGTCGCATTTCCTCCTAATCTCCCTTAAAATCTCGCCGAAGTCGACCACGTATAGCTTCGGCCTGTATCCGTAGCTCCAGTTGTCGGCAAGGATCTTCAGAACGTGGAGGGCGCCGGCTTCGTGAACGGGCCCTCCTAGGTTGCAGAGGAGATAATGCACCTCAGCCCCCCTCCTGAGCATGTACCACGCAGCGACGGCGGAATCGAAGCCTCCCGAGACAAGCGCTATCACTTTCCCCTCGCTACCAATCGGCAGACCTCCGTACGCTTCGATGATCTCAGTGAATAGGTAGGCCCTCTTTCCCCTAACCTCGACGTACGCGGTAACTTCGGGGTTCTCCAGGTCGACGCGCAAGCCCCCCTCCCTGAGGAGCCTAGCGCCAAGTTCTCTCTCCACATCCAGCGACGTGAAGGGGTGGGAGCCGGCTCTCCTCGCCCTTACGGCGAAGCTCCTGCCCTTGACCGTACTCGTAAAGTAGGCTGCAGCCTTCTCGACTAGGTCGCTGAGGCTTTCGAACGCAACCTCCTGCGCAGGCGACAGGGATTTTACGCCGAAGATCCTGCGCAGCACCTGAGCAGCGCGAGATTCCTCATTAGAGTAAACGAAGACTCTGCCCCCCTCCCTTTTCATCTTGTACTCGATACCGTTCGAGCGAAGAGCATCGTGAATATTCCTCAGCAGTAGATTCTCAAACTTTCTCCTAGTGTGAAATCCTTTAATCGTGATCTCACCTAGCCTCAGGAGCAGAACCACATCGGGCACATCGAGCCAGGCTTTAAAAATGGAGATGGTTGCAAGGCTTGTGGTTTCGCGAGCTGCGGCGCTCATCTTCGTGACAGGCGTTGTCCAAGGAGTAGGCTTCAGGCCTTTTGTTTACCGCACAGCCGCCAAGCTGGGGTTGGGAGGTTACGTGAGAAACCTCGGCGGCTCCGAAGTCGAAATATGGGTCGAAGGTGCTGATGGCTCCATCGAGAAGTTTCTCGAGGCGCTAGAGAGGGAGAAGCCGCCTCCCGCCAGGCTGGAACAAGTGGTGGTGAAGCGCGTTGAACCGCGCGGCTACGCGAGCTTTATGATACTCGAAAGCGGTGCCGGCGTTTCAGTGAAGTCGCAGATACCTCCCGATATTGGCGTCTGCAACGACTGCCTTCGCGAGGTGCTTAATCCCTCCTCGCGCTGGTACAAGTACCCCTTTAACTCGTGCGCTTGGTGCGGCCCGCGCTTCTCGATGATGTACACCGTGCCTTACGACAGGGGGAACACGGCAATGAGGAACTTCCCGCTGTGCGGCGAATGCGAAAAGGATTACTCCGACCCCAGCAACGAAAGGCGGTTCCACGCACAAGGGATCAGCTGCCCAAAGTGCGGCCCGAAGCTCAAGCTCCTCAACCCCTCTGGCGAACCCATTGAGTGCGAGGACCCGATAGCCGAAGCGGCCAAGCTGATCGAGGAGGGCTCGATCGTAGCCGTTAAGGGTATCGGCGGTTTCCACCTAGCAGCTCTAGCGAGCGACGACGAGGTGGTCGAGGAACTGAGGAGGAGGAAGCGGAGGCCGCAGAAGCCTTTCGCAGTGATGGCTCTCGATGCGGAAGTGGTGCTGAAGATCGCGGAGCCGAGCGAGCTCCACCTGGTGCTTCTCACTTCGCCCCAAAAGCCTATTGTGTTGGTGCCGAAGAAGGTACCGTCTCCTCTCTCTTCCCTCGTGGCTCCGGGTCTCTCAGAACTCGGTGTTATGCTACCCTACACGCCCATGCATTACCTTTTGATCTCAGAGACGAAGGACAAGTTTCTCATCATGACGAGCGGCAACCAGAAAGGGTTGCCGATATGCAAGGGGTTGGAGGCGCTACGCGAGCTTGAAGGGATTGCCGACTACTTCCTTGTCCACAACCGCGAGATCGTGAACCGCGTTGACGACAGCGTTGTCCGCTTGACTGACGGCGAGCCCCAGCTGCTCAGGAGGTCGCGCGGCTATGCTCCAGCGTGGTTCGAGCTACCCTTCGATCTCGGCGCGGAAGCAATGGCGCTGGGGGCATATCTCGACAACGCGGGGGCCGTGGCGTTCGAAAGCCAAGTGGTCCCAACGCAGTACGTTGGGGATATGGACAACTTGGAGAACGCGGAGTTCCTGCTGTCAGCTCTCGACTTCCTGGTCAAGAATTACGGGGTGAAGCCCCAGGTCATCGCGTCCGACAAGCACCCCAACTACGTGACTACCGAGCTAGCGGCCAAGCTGTCGGGTGAACTGGGCGTACCGCACGTCAGAGTGCAGCATCACCATGCCCATGTAGTTTCAGCGATGGTCTCGCGCAACCTGCCCAGGGACAGCGAGGTCGTCGGGATCGCGCTCGATGGCGTCGGGTATGGGGACGACGGCATGGTCTGGGGTGGCGAGGTACTCCTCGCTTCGTACACTGGGTATCAGAGGGTTGGGCACCTCGAGTACTTGCCTTTGCCCGGCGGCGATAGGTCCACGCTCTACCCAGCTAGGATTGCTGTTGCTGCGCTCGCCGCAAAGCTTGGTCCAGAGGAGGCGTTGAAAGCGTGCCTCTCGCTGGAGCTTGAGCGCGGCCTACCCGGAGGCGTACGTGAGCTAAAGCTTGCTGCGAGAGCCTTTGCGAAGCCGCCGTTTTCCTCAAGTGTCGGTAGGTTCCTCGACGCTGTTTCGGCTCTACTGGGAGTTTGTAACGCTAGGACTTACGAGGGGGAGCCTGCGGTTAAGTTGGAGGCGGCTGCGCGGGGAGGGCAGCCTGTGGGAGAGCTTAAGCTGGAGGTGGAAGGCGGCGTAATCCTGACATCCGAATTGTTCCTTCAGTTGCTGGAGCTTAATAGCAGGCACAGCGTGAGAGACTTGTCGTACACAGTCCAAGTCAGGCTCGGCGAGGCGTTGGGGCAGCTGGTGAGGAACGAGCTAGGCGATCTCAACATCCCCATCATTCTGTCGGGAGGTGCAGCTGTCAACGATTTCATCGTCAAAGGTTTACGGAGCGTCTTGCGCAACGTGCTCCTCCCTCAAGGCATCCCGGCCGGCGACGGCGGGCTAGCGGTGGGACAGGCGGTGTCGGCCGCGCTCACCCTAAGTCTCGTATAATTCGCATAAAGTTTTTAGAGCGGGGGGCGCGCAAGCCGCGTGACCGTAATAGCCACTAGTTCCTCGCTCGGGTTGGCGGCAAAGCTCTCTCTGCTCCTCTCGAGAGAGCTCCTCATAGCCGAGGAGAAGGTTTTCCCCGATGGGGAGAGGTACCTGCGGATCCCGAGGAAGCTGGAAGGGGACGTGATTCTTGTTCACTCGTTGTACCAGCCACAAGACGAGCGATTCGTGCAGTTACTGCTCGCAGTAGATGCTGTGAAGGGCGCTGGCGCATCGAGACTCGCAGCCGTGGTACCGTATTTCGCGTACGCCCGCCAGGATAAGAGGTTCCTCGAGGGGGAGCCGGTGAGCGTCGGCGTTCTACTTAAGGCTGTGGAAGCGGCCGGTGCCGACGCATTGGTCGTCGTGGATATCCACAAGCCGTCTTCTCTCGACGAGTGGTTAACGATACCACACCGCAACGTGCTTCCGATCAGGGAGTTGGTTGGCTACTTCCAAGGCAAGCTGCGAGATCCAGTCGTATTGGCACCCGATAAAGGGGCTTTCCATAGGGCCCAGCTAGCTGCCCAATTGCTTGGTGCGGAGTGTGACTACCTTGAGAAGTCGCGCGATAGGGTTACTGGGGAAGTAAGGATTGCTCCGAAGAGTATAAACGTGGGCGGGAGGGACGTGTTGTTCATCGATGATATAATCAGTACCGGGGGCACGCTCGCTGCAGCGGCAAAAGAGGTTCTGGCACTGGGAGCTAGACGCGTGTACGCTGCCTGTACACACGCACTGCTCGTGTCGAGCGCCCTCGATAAACTGTATGCGGCCGGTATCGAGGAAGTTGTAGCAACGGACACTGTCCCCTCGCCCGTGTCTAAAGTAAGCGTTGCGGAATCCGTTGCAGAAGCAGCGCGAGAAGTTTTGAGCTAGCGCGCCCTAATCCTTTCTCTCGACACCCTTTTTCTTTACGCGTGGAGTAGCTCTGAAGGCGCTCTTCAACCGACCGAGCCGTGCGCTTGCAAAGGAGCACACCCTCGATAGCGCGTGGAAGCGCACAGAGAGTAAACCTGCGAGCACCCCTACTGCGCCAGATAGGGCCGCCGCTCCGACGAGCTCCTGTAACTTCGTTGATTGCTGTTCACGGAGTTTTGGGCTCGGTTCGAGCACAGCTCGTAACTGTGCATCTCCGTATACTTTCACGGCAGTGCTCCAATTTAAGTAGCCGGGAGCTTCGACACGAATCAAATAGCGTCCGGGCTTGACAGTAATAGTTCCTTTCTCGCTAAGAGACGCTAGCATTTCGCCACTGTCGCTAAACACGGTAATCGTCGCGTTAACCACTGAAGCACCACTTCTGTTCACAGCTTCAACTGCAAGCTTCACCGTTTCTTCTCTCAGCTGTACGAGTAATAATACGTTCTCCTTCAGCTCGACTTTCTGCTCGATTATTTCGTCATCAAACTGCATAACGATCGAATATGATCCCCGCGGTACCGAGAAGCTCGCTGTGCAATTGGGTGCGGTGATGTTCCATGCTCGCTCCAGGTTTTTTACGAGAGTGAAAATGCAAGAGGGGGGTGTGCTGCCGTTTTCGAGTACGCCCTTAACGGTCAGCGTGAAGAGCCTAGTCAAGATCAAGGGAATTGTGACGTTGCCCGAAACGACCAGCGAGCCCGTGTAGGTTTCGGCCGATGGATGGGTCGCCACGAGCGTGTAACGACCTTGTGCCAGTTTGAGCGTCACAGCGCCGTCGAGCGCGGTTGTAGCGCACGTAGAGTTTGCACACACGAGTGCTCCTTGCAGGGGGATACCGCCATCGTCGACAACTTTCACCGTCACAGAGCAAGCTGTGGGTTCAACAAAGTTAGTCTCAGGAACTAGTTGGTTGGGTATTGTAGTGAGCCCTCCCTCAACAATTACAGATGCGGTGTTGTTCAACAGTTTGAGTGTTATGACGGGACCGGCGGGGCTGATAGATTCGGAGCGTAACTCCCCGGTTAACGTATCGAGAAGGGCGCAGTAGGCTACGCCCGCTGATGCATCGTAGCTAACAACTGCCAGCTTCCAATTATCGGCAAGTTGCGAAAACACCTTTTTACCAGCTGGGATGGGCAAGACGTTATACCTTGTGATTCCCCGTTCCACGTCTAGCACGTAAACACCCAAGCGATCGCCGTCTGGGCACGTGTAGTGGAATAGCTCGCCGCTGGGGGAGAAGCCGTAGCTGAGCCATTTATCTTGAGGTTGCAGTGGGGTATAGACTTTAAGAGTAGTATTGAGAACCCCGGTGCTGAGATCGTAAACTTTTATTGCGTCCCACTGGACCAGCACCAGCCAGTTGCGGCGCCACAACACCGTTGCTGTTTTCAAGTGTGGAATTACACCTTCTATTATGTTCTTTCCGTTTCTCAAGTTCCGGACTATAACCAGCTTCTCTTCGTTCACTAAACAGATACTGCAGAAGGTATTAAAACCAACAAGCACTACAGTATCCCCGGCGGGGCTGAGAGAGTAGCCCGTATACTTATTGAGGATATCACGTGTCCAGACGATTTCCAGCTTGGGCAAACTTACGAGTAATGCGCTCTTACCGGCGTAGATCAGGGAGGTGCCGTTTGCGTAGGTAATACCGGAGGTCCCCGGTCTTATTAAATTCGGATCCACAGTAAGCTTAAGCCACGAGCTGCGTCCGTCGAAAGTGAGGAGCCCGAGCCACGCTCTATCTGTGAGAACAAGCAGGCCATGGGGAGGTGCGGCCTCAAGGTGCACCGGGAAACCATAGTTTAAAGTGTTTAAGTTCCATTTCAAGCTACCATCTTGAGATGTAACCAAACCGTTCTCCAACGCTAAGAAAAGCGAGGACCCGTAAGCGGAAACGTCAATCACACGAGCAGATGAAGACGACAAGGGTTCAGCTGCAGCAAACACGCCTAACACGATTGCTGCTATCAGCACCAGAGCGATATTTCTCATCACAGCAACACCTCTCTCTACCCTAGATAAGGATTCCCGCCTGCTCGAACATTACCGAGCAGGCCGAGGCTACTCCTTTAGCGTGCTGTGTCTCTGGCTGCGCCCGCACGGTCACTTCCCGCCCTTCACGATTCCGGGCACCCTCTTAAGGGGGTGTTCATGGGCTCCGCAGCCCACGCGGTTTCACAACCTCTTCAGCCCCGCGAGCTGGGTCCCTCAGGAGGCTCAAGCTCTGCGTTCGCTAGCGCGCGCCTCTGGCTGAGGTTGAAGTGTTTTCGGATCAGTTCGACCTCCTCGATGAGAGCTTTTGCACAACAGGCACTAAGTTTAGAGAGAGCAGAGCCGCGAACGCAGTTACGCTAGCGCTATCGCCCCACGTGGAATTACGGTACTTCAAGACAAGCACGTGCTCGCCTGGCGGTGCTCTAATCTCGATGAACGGCACTCGGTAGTTGGCGATTACGCCATCACCCGGTACCCACACATATGATGGCACATCCGGGTTGTAGCTCTCGAGGGGGATTTCGTGATCGTCAACGAAAGCTCTCCAACCCGGGTAAAGCACCTGGCGGATTCTGATAGTTGTAAAGTTGGCTGCACGGTACTTCACTGCGAATGTGTTCGGCTCGATATCCACCTGCAAAATCTCGCCATCAACCGCGTCGACTATCGAGTTGAAAGTGCGGGTTTTGAAAACGTAGAAAGGAGGTTCAGCGTAAACTTCCACGAAGAGGTCGGGCCTTGACCTTAGCGCGGCGATCAGAGACTGATCAAAAATTACGAAATAGCTTATGCCCAGCTCCTTCGCGATGTTGTAAACTCTCTCGGGCCTCTGAGCTAGCCAAGGGATGGGTTGGCCGAGCAAGTGGTCAGCTTCTGTGTTGGCCAGTGGGTGGGTGATGTACCTGGTGCCGAAGCCGCCGCCGACCTGCGGCTTCCCTGCGAGCATCGAGGAGAGGTAAAAGTAGTGAGAGACTGGTAAGTAGCCCCAGTCCCCAAGCTTCCAGAGCGTGTCTTGGTAGAAGACGTAAGTGTTCACCGGCACGTTCTCGCGGACCCATTCCATGATCTTGACGAGTTTCACGGTCCCTGGGAAATCCGTGTCCATCTTGAAGATTAGAGTCTCCGAGTAGGGGTAATAGAAATCTGTCAGCTGGATGTGCGGTACCGCTACCACAGCCACCAGCAGTAGCGCAGCTACACCGATGCCTACGTAGCCGAGCTGAGCCTCCGAGCTCTTGAGGCCCCGCACGAGAGAGAAGGCTTTCGCTAGGAGGGAGGACGTTCCGAGCGCCGCCGCTGTGAATGCCATGTACCTTGCCAGTCCCGCGAACTTGTAGTAAGCGTAGCTCTCGCTGAAAGGTAGAACCTTCGAGAGGTCTACATTCCACCACAGCACCCTAAACCTAAAGGAGTCCGGGCCAGTGGCTATCACCAGGAGTATCGAGATCGCGGAAGCTAGGGTGGCAGCGCCAGGCTTACCGCTGAGCACCGCTACAAGCGCAAGTAGCATTGAAGCCAGAACCAAACGGAGGCCGAAGTAGCCGTCTAGAGGGGATGCGATCGAAACAATCCACATGAGGAGGGCGGAAACCGCGGCGATAGCTACGACCGGTGCGAAACTTCTTTTCACGGAAACGCAGGATATTGCAACTGATATGACGAAGAGAGCGATGACGAGGGGGCCTAGAGACCCAAGAAACGTGCCCACGCCCTGCGGGCCGACGTACCACGTTATCGTGGGTAGGTTGTGGTATATCCAGTTCGTTTGTGATAGAGGGACGATCCAGAAGGCGAGGAGCCCTAGTGCGCCTCCGACTGCTACAGTGAACGTAATCGCATCCCAGGCCAAGCCAGGTAGCGCGCTAGTGATCCAGGCTCTAAGCCCACCTTCCTGAGCCGCAAAGCGGCTTACCGCGAATACAACAGCTACGAGGGTCTCCGTCATGAGGAGCGCGATCCCTGTCATCAAGTGGCTAAGGATCGCGGCTGCACACAGGAGCGCTGAGATCGTAGCTTCTTGCAAGCGCTTCCAGCCCCGCCCGCTCAGTGCGCTCCATTCGGCCGCGAGCGCAAGTAGCGCGTAGCCTATACCCAATCTCTCTGGCCACATTCCGATATAGTAAAGCTGCTTGAGCCCGGCATCTAACCACTCAGATTCGTAGGGCGTCACGACGACTGAGAACAGTGCCGCCAGCGCCGCGGCCGGTAGCCCACCGCCCATCGCCTTAGCTAGGTAGAAGGCGCCGATCGCTGGCAGCAGGTACGTGACGATTAGCGCGAGCTTGTAGGACGAAACTATGTCCAGCAGCTTGAGGGACGCGTGACGGATCACCGCGACTAAGAGGTAGGCGCCGGGGTTGTAGAACTGGTTAAAGACCCAGCCGAAGTTGTTGTAAGGGTCCCACCCCAAGACCGTCAGCTGGGGGAGGAAAAATTCGGAAGTAAGGTAGGAGCAAACGAGGTGCGGGGGATGGTCCCAGCCGGGGGGGATCCCCTCCCTAAAGAAGGTTTTGACAGATAGCAATGCAAAGGCTAGCACGGCGAGCAGCGCGGTGAGCTCAAGTAATGCATTCCTACCGAGATTCACGCATCCCCGCTTTAGCCCCTAGTTAAAATTTTGGGTGCACTCTAAGGAGAGGGAGAAGCGCTATTGAGAGCGCGCGGAAAACTATGTGGTATGCGCCAGAAAGCTATTTACCCCCCTTTGCGGGGTGCTCAGTGGGCCGGTAGCTCAGCCTGGGAGAGCGTCCGCCTTGCATGCGCACTAGGTTAGCGCGCCGAGAGCGCGGGAGGACCCGGGTTCAAGTCCCGGCCGGTCCACCTTTTTGCTTTCTACTACTTCGAAATGTTTAGTCGATCTCTACGGTGTCGCGGTAATCTTATTTCCATAATCCTTTTTCAGTTACTGGATTTGCCGATGAGCTTCGAGATGGAAGTGAATTTCCCAGCTAGGATCGTTATGCGCTCGAGTGAGGCTCGCGCGGTGGGGCTTGAGCTTTCAGTGTTAGGAGCGGAAAGAGCAGTGCTCGTTGTCGACGACGTTGTCTCCGCAGGAGTTGCAAATAGAGTGGCTGAAAGTTTGGAAACCGCCAGGTTGAAGTGGGGGATGTTGGCGGTCCACCCTGAAGGATACGAGATAGGGAAGATGGATCGCATCACGGAGTGGCTGCAAAACACAGAGGTTGTAGTCGCGTTTGGAAGCTGGCCTGCCATGGCCTTATCTAAGGTCTTGAGCTGGCGCCTCAATGCCGCGCTTGTTGCAGTTCCTTTGCCTCCTGGCTTCGCAGAGGCTTTCCGTCGAAAAACCGTCCCACCGCGGGGCTTTATCGGCCGGTTTGAGCCTCTTAAGCTGCCGACTTCGATAATCGTGGATCCTGAGCTTGCCATCCGCAACAAGCTTGCCGGAGAGGAAATTCGCTCGAGTTTGGTTTTAGAAATTCTAGCCGGTTCGCTAGAAGCGCTAGCTGTCGGCTGGAGGAACGATTTCGCCGTCCTACTCGCGGCGGCAGCTGTAGAAGAGCTGGTGCGTTTAGCTCGTCTCGCACAGGATGACCGCGGCGTTGAGCGTTTGCTCCAGGCGGCGGTATACACCTCGCTCGCGCGCGAACATGCAGGAGGTTCTGCGCTTTCCTCGCTCGCTAGATCAATACACGCTCTCTTTGGCGTGTGTCCCTACAAAGCCGAGCTGGCTTTAGTCAAGCCGTGGGCGAGAGCGGCATGGCGGAGCGTCCAAGGGTTGCCAGTTGCTAACGCATACCGTAGAGCTCTGTGCTTACTTGAAGAGTTTACAAGCGGTTTTTCTACGCTACCAACTCTACCCGATCTGGGGCTCCAGGAGAGCAGATTGGATTTGATTGTAGAGTACGCTTGGACCTTCGATCATTACTCTTTGGAGCGTGATCCAACGGTTTCGAGTAGGTTCAGTCTCAGGCGATTGCTAGCAGAAGCTAGCTAGCCAGCTTCAGCGCTCCAGTAGCGACTTTTCCCGCCACCTCCCAGCTCTCAAGATCGGCGCACGCACAAGGGGTTAGAGGGATCGGTGATTGCTGTCCTGTAAAGGAGGCACCTCTTTGATGACTTGTCGTAAAAGATGCAACTGTTACAGTTTTTCCCAGAGACCGAAGGGATTAGCGGAGCTTTGGGGGTCTCGAGCTTGGCTTCGACACTTAACTCCTCCACCTCAATAGGAGGTGCTTTAACTGCCGTTTCCTTAAGGCTCTCTAAGGTCGGTGCCGGCTGCCGTACAGCGCCTTCGGATGCCGGACGTGGTTGAATCTCTGCACGGACTCGAACTGCGGGCTTTGTCTGCTGGGGCTGTTCGGGCTGCTTTACCATAGCTGGAGTTGGCGTGAGAACTCTTTCCGCGGGTCTCTGGGGCTGCAACGCTCCAGCAGTGCGGGACGGGGCCCTCTCCATGGGCGGTAAGTTTCTCAAGGGGATTTCTATCTTTAGTCCCTCGCTCGCCGGCCTGGGTTGGATTGCTTGTGTAGAAGCGGGTCTAAGCGCTGATCGGGCGGGAACGACCTCTCTCGAGATCTTTAAACCCTCGTAAGCTAGCGCCTCTTCTATTTCTCCGCGTGTCGGCACCTTTCCCTGAAGCACAACCTTATCGTTGTAAACGACCGCGGGTAGGCTCTGTATACCGTACTTACGATACTCGGCAGTAGCGACCCCACCGTAAAGCTCCTCTAGCATATTGAGATAGTACGGGAAGTCTTCCGCAGTCTTCAATTTCAGTTTAATAACTTTTAACTTTGGTTTTTTACCTTTAACACTATCTAAAATGCTTCTTAACGTTTTGACTAATTCTTCGTGCTCAGGTTCTTGGCACACGTAGACTGTTATCCTACCTCCCATAGGGTATTGATTGAAGAGGGTGTAATAAGCCCAGCGCGCGGTGTAACCCGTTGGCTGTCTTCAGGCTCGCGCGGCGACGTGCATAGAACCAAGCAAGCGCGCGCTACCATGGCGATCCACTCCTTGCAGCGAGCTGGCACGTGCCGCACAAAACCCTTAAGATAGGGGTTTCGGTCGCGTGCGCGTGGGCGCGAGCTGGGTTGCAGGTGTCGATATAGGGGCTACCTACACTCGCGTCGTAATCGCGGACGAGAAAGGCAGGATTCTGGACCGTGTTAAGTTTGAAACACCGAGGAGTGATAGAATGGCTTTACCTTCCTCGATTGCGCGTGCTATCAGGGAGCTGCTCAGGAAAGTTGGAGCTTCTGAGAAAGCCTTGAAAGGCATTGGGGTGGGCTCGATAGGGCCTCTCGACGTAAAGCGGGGGGTGATCGTGAGGGCCGCCAACTTGCCCTTGGAAAACGTACCGATCGTTGAACCTCTGGAGAGCGAGTTCGGCGTGAGCACGTATCTGGTTAACGACTGTGTTGCAGCTGTTGTAGGCGAGAAGCACATGGGGGCGGGGCGCGATCACGATAACCTCGTTTACATCACGATCAGCACGGGAATAGGCGGTGGTGTGTACGTTGACGGCCGTGTGCTCTTAGGCAAGGACGGGAATGCCCACGAGATCGGGCACATGGTGGTTGATGCAGAGGGCAAGCTGGTGTGCGGGTGCGGTAAGAGGGGGCACTGGGAGGCTTACTCCTCAGGCAGCGGCATACCTAAGCTGGCTAGGTTGCTTGCACAGGAGAAGCCCGAACTCTTCAAGCGGAGCGTGCTAGCGAGCAGGATCGATCTGACGAAGCTGACTTCAAAAGATGTATACGAGGCTGCTAAAGCGGGTGACGCTTTCGCCCAGGCGGTTGTGGAGGAAGCGGCAAGGTACAACGCGATGGGCGTGGCGAACGTTGTAAACGTTTACGATCCCTCGCTGATAACAGTAGGCGGCTCTGTGGCTCTTAACAACGTGGAGCTTGTCGTGAACCCGCTGAAGAGGATGGTACATGAATATGCCATAAACAGGATCCCCGAAATCACCATTACGCCTTTAGGGGAGGACGTGGGGCTGTACGGAGCTGTCGCGCTGGCCTTGGGGCTCGAGCAGCTGCCAACTAAGCGTCTAGGCTAGCTGCCAGGTCGTTTCCTCGCCGCGGTCGTACAACCTTATCCCCAACTTTGCCATTTCTGCGCGTATCCAATCGGCCAGCTCGTAGTTCTTTGAAAGCCTGAGCCTCTTCCTCACTTCTACGACCAGTTCTACCAGTTGCTCGAATGGTAGCGGCGGGCCTCCAGCGAACACGCTGTCGAGCACGCCAAGCACCCTGTTGAACTCCTCCATCAGGGCGTAAGCCTTGATTACAACTGCGCTCTCGGGCTTTTGGGCGATATGGGAAAACACAAGAGTTGTCAACTCGTACACTTGGCTGAAAGCTCTACTGGCGTTAAAGTCGTCGTCCATTGCAGCGTAGAACTCTCTCCTCAACTCGTCCATCTTGTTGAGTAGCGAGCGCCCACTCTCGCTCAACTTGAAGCCGAACTCCTCTTTGCGTAACAGGTCGCGGAGAGTCTTCGCCGCGGCGGACAGCCTCTCGTAGTTGCGCTCCGCCTGGTGCAGAGCTTCCTCGGAGAAGTCGAGGACGCTCCTGTAGTGAACGGTCGCGAGCCAGAGCCTCAACACCTCTGGCTTCCATCTGGAGAACGCTTCTTTCAGGGAAACTATGTTGCCTAAACTTTTAGACATCTTCTCGCTCTTTACGGTGAGCATCCCAGTGTGGAGCCAGTACTTAACCCAGGGACGCTTCCCGAGCGCGCTTTCGCTTTGAGCTCTTTCGTTCTCGTGGTGCGGGAATATGAGATCGCTGCCCCCACCATGTATGTCGAACTGTGCACCCAGGTAGAGCGTCGACATCGCGCTGCACTCTATGTGCCAGCCGGGGCGCCCGGGGCCCCAGGGGCTCTCCCACCAAGGCTCGCCCGGTTTCGAAGCTTTCCAGAGAGCGAAGTCGTATGGGTTTTTCTTCTCTTTCGTAAACTCCTGCTCTTGACCCCATAGCTCGCGCACCAGTCTTCCGCTGAGCTCGCCGTACCCCTCGTAGCTGTCCACGTCGAAGTACACGCTGCCGCTAGGCGCTACGTACGCGTGGCCTTTCTCGATGAGTTTTTGCACGAAACCTATTATCTCGCTGATGTGCTCGGTGACTCTGGGATGGAGGTCCACCTTGATGTTCAGCTTCGACAGCGCGTCGAGGTAATCTTTCGTGTATGTGTCGGCTATCTCTTTCCAGCTTGTCCTCTCTTCTGCCGCCCGTTTGATGATTTTATCGTCGATGTCAGTTATGTTTTGTATGTGGAAAACGTCGTAGCCGGTCAATCGCAGGTAACGCTTGATGACGTCGAAGGCGATGTACGTCCTGGCGTGCCCTAGGTGGGTGTAGTCGTAGACTGTGGGACCGCACACGTAGATGGAGACCCTACCGGGGTTCACTGGCTCAAAAGTTTCAAGCCTTCTACCTAGCGTGTTGAAAACTTGCAACACAATTTAGGTTCCACCGGTGCCCCCTTTGTAGCACCTGGCTTAAAAGTTGCGTCCTGTGCCCACGTGCTCAAAGTTCTAGACGGTTGATCTCTTGGCTTCGTACGCAGCTCGTACAAAGGCCGTGTATATTGGGGAAGGTCTGAGGGCTCTGCTCTTGAATTCTGGGTGGAATTGGACGCCAACTATCCACCTAGCGGTGCTTAGCTCAATGGCGTTGACTATCCTTCCGCTGGCATCGGTAGCTGAGATCCTAAGACCGCTTTCCTCCCCCTTCAGCGCGTACTTTTTGATTATGTGATAGCGGTGTCTGAACCTCTCCTTCACAACATTCGTGCCGTACGCTTCGTGAAGGCGCGTTCCCTCCGCTATGTGAACTTCGTGAGCGCCAAGCCTCATGGTGCCGCCCTTAGCGGTCACGCTCTTTTGCTCTGGTAGCAGGTCGACGACCGGGTAGGGGGTGGAAGGGTCTATTTCCGTCGAGTGCGCCCCCTTCAGCCCCAGCACGTACCTGCAGAACGCCACGAAGAGGAGTTGGGCTCCGAAGCAGATGCCCAGGAAAACTTTGTCGCTCTCTATCGCATAGCGCGCTGCCTGTATCATGCCCTCCACACCTCTTGAGCCGAAGCCCGGCGTGAGAAGAATTCCGTCCACCATTGAGAGCTCTTCCTCCACAAGTCCCGGATCCTCCTCGAACCTGGCAGAGTCGACGTACTTTAGCTCCACCCCTAAGCCCAAATGAGCAGCTGCGTGTTTTAGCGCTTCGCGAATGCTGATGTAGCTGTCCTGTATCATCGTGTACTTGCCGGGCATAGCGATCACTATTTTGTCCTTCGGGTTCTTGTATTTCCAGATAAGTTTCTCCCATTCCTGCAGGGCCTGCGGCTGCGGCTCCTCCCTATCCAGGTGGAGCAGCCTCGCTAGGTAGCGTCCCAAGCCCTGCTTCTCGAAAACCAGGGGGAGCTCGTACACGACGTCGAGATCGGGGTCGGATATCACCGCCTCCTCGGGTACGCTGCAAAAGAGGCTTATTTTGCGCTTAACATCCTCTGTCATGTAACTGTCCGACCTGCCGATTATGACATCCGGCTGAAGCCCCATGCTTTGTAACTCTCTTACGCTGTGCTGGGTGGGTTTCGTCTTCTGCTGACCCACAGTTCTCAGGTACGGGATTAGAGTCACGTGCACTAATGCCGTCGTGCCGGGTGGGGACTCGAGCCTAAACTGCCTTATCGCCTCGAGAAAGGGCATAGCTTCTATATCGCCTACGGTCCCGCCGATTTCCACGACCAGCACGTCTGGCTTGCTCCGCTCAGCGACCATCCTTATCCTGCGCTTTATTTCGTCAGTTATGTGCGGGATTACCTGGATGGTTTTACCCAGGTACTCGCCGCTACGCTCCCGCAGGATCACCGAGAGGTAGACTTGTCCAGATGTTATGTTGTTGGAGGGGTGCATGTTGACGTCGAGAAACCTCTCATACGTGCCGAAGTCCTGATCTATCTCGGCTATAGTGAAACGGTAGCCAATAGCCGGCTCGAAAGCCCACACGTCCTCGCAGACGAAGACCTCGCCATGCTCTATAGGGTTGAGCGTTCCAGGGTCCACGTTGAGGTAGGGATCGATCTTGATCATGTCGACCTTATAGTTCCTTAGCTGGAAGAGCTTAGCTATGGAGGCTGAGGCTATGCCCTTTCCTATGCCGCTCAGCACCCCTCCTGTGACGAAGACGTACCTAGTTTGCGGAGTGCCCGCCATGTGCATCACCTCTTACAAGTGCCTTCGTGAACTCCTTCAGCATCGTGAGGTCGTGAACGTAAACGAACTCGTTCTCTGAGTGGACGTTACACTCGCTCCTTATGGCTCCAAAAGCGACTACCGGCATGCCAGCCGAGTCGAAAAAGGTTCCGTCGTTGCCACCCAGCTCCGCCGCTGCAGTAACCTCGCCGTCGAGACCCACCGATTTGTAGGCCACCTTCGCGGCCTCGAGCGCTTCCCGCACGAAAGCCTCGTCCTTGGAGTACCAGCCCCTCTGACCCTGCGCTGTCACCTCGATGTCCAATCCTAGCTTGGCAGCTGCCTCCGAGAAATTGGCATAAAGCTCCCTGAGAGACTCCTCAAGATCTTCCTCGGGTAGCAACCTGACGTCGAAGCCCAGCATGGCCTCACTGGGTATCCTGTTGTGTTTCTCGGGCTCCCCCGGAGGTAGCTTCATTATCGTGAAGCTGAAGCGCCCCCAGACTTTGGGCAGAGGGGAGCCGGGCGGCGCATCGAGCTTAGAGAGTTTCGCAGCCCTGCGCGGCTTGTAGGTCTCTAGCATGTAATAAGCAAGCCTCACCGCGCCCTCCACGGGGTTCACCGCTTTATGAGGGTAACCGGCGTGGCCGGACTTGCCCTTCACCTTCACCCAGCCGAACACGACACCGCTGGCACCAACTGACAGGTACTCGGCGCCCGCGTCCAATATCGCGACCTTATCCCACCTAAAGCCGTCTTCGATGAGGGCCCTTACTCCCAGCCCCCCCACTTCCTCGTCTCCCGTCACAACGACAAAGGGTTTGTACCTTAAGGGGGCACCCTCGTCTGCGAGCTCCGCTAAAGCAGCTATGCTGGCGACTATAGCGGATTTATCGTCAGCAGCCCCTCTTCCGTACACTCTGCCGTTTACCACAAGGGGGTCAAAGGGATCGAAAGCGCGCCCTTCGAGAACCCAAGGGCCCTTAGCTGGTACCACGTCGTAGTGGCTCACGAACGCCAAGCTGGGCCCTCTGCCACCTACCCCCGTAATCACAGCTGGGACCTCTTCGCCGCTTACTTCTAGCTCGACAACCTCCACCTCAAGCCCCGCTCTCTCGGCCATACGCCTCACGGCCTCCGTAGCCTCCCTGTAGTTGCAACGCTTTACAGTGCCCAGCTCCGTGACGTAGACTTCTGAGCGCACTTTCACCAGCTGGACCAGCTCCTTCACAAGCTCGTCCGATCTCACGCAAACCAGATCTTCAGCCCAAGGTTATAACTCTAGCGAGTGCGCACGCCAAGCTCTTAGTTTTCGTGCACGTTAACCGACGAGCTGAGTCAAGGCTTTAACCCTGCAAGGGGAGGAGTAGTGAAAATGTCGCAGGAGCGTAAGAAGGTTTCGATGGTGAGCGTGTTCGCGAGTGTAGCCGTAGTGGCGCTTACGCTTTTCACGCTAGCTCTCCCGGAGCTCAACAAGGGTATCGTACGAGCTGAGATGGACGTGGTAACGAAGGTGCTCGAGCACTTCACGCAACCGGAGCTCTTCGCCCTAAGCGAACTGAACCTTAGCGGGCAGTGGTTTTATGTCGCTAAAACGTACGAGGAGGGAGTCCTGGAGGAACTGTTCAGGCCGGACGCGCCGCTGGACGGCTGGGGCACCGTAGAGGTACCTTTCATGTTAGCGGCTACTTCTAAGAACTCGACGGTCTGGTTGAGGAGGGATTTCGAGGTTCCAAACGAGCTCCGGGGGTACAGGGTGAGGCTCGTTTTCCTCGGAGCCTTTTACAGAGCTAGCGTGTGGCTCAATGGAGCGTATCTCGGCGAACACGAAGGGTACTTCGCACCCTTCTACTTCGACGTAAGCAGGCTGCTCAACTACGGGGGGAGCAACGTCCTAGTAGTCTGCTTGTCAACACCTGTTGAGTATGATCTAGGCAACAAGCAGGGGGTTGTCGGAGTTTTCAACGATTGGGACGTGAAACCCTATCCCAGCTGGGCGCTGGGTAAGTTGCCGCCGCGCTACGAGTGGGTTGTGCCCATAGGGCTTTGGAGGCCTGTCGTACTGGCTGTGAGCGGGCCTGTAGCGGTCAGCGCGGTCCTCGTCGATAGCGGTTACGATGTTTCATCAGGATCTGCCAGCCTGAGGTTGAGGTTCTACGTGTCCAACGAAGGGCCCGCGAGCGAATGTGAGATGACGTACGCGGTTAAACCTTATAACTTCGAAGGTGAGGCGACGACTGGCTTCTTCAGGTTCACGATCGGCCAGGGCGAGCGCAAGTGGGTGGAGGCCACAGTAACCGTGCCGAACGCCAAGTTGTGGTGGACATGGGATCAAGGCAAGCCTCACCTTTACCGGTTGGAGTACGAGGTAGCAGCTGGCGGAAGGCGGCAAGGCAGAAGTTCGACGGTTTTCGGGATACGCTTGCTCGAAGGCAGCGTTATCGCGCCCGGTGACGCGCGTTTCGTGCTCAACGGCCGGAGGGTGTACCTCAGAGGGTTCAACTACATTAGCGACTTCTACCTGGTGCGCGCCACGCCATCCTTACTCGAGCACGATTTACGGATGATGCTTGAAGCCAACGCGAACTTCGTGCGCGTCCACGCCCACGTCGAGCCTCCAGATTTCTACAAGCTTGCTGACGAGTTGGGCTTGGTAGTGCAGTCTGACGGGCCTCTTATATGGGCTTACGCCGCTAGGCTGAGCTCGACCGACTACGGGCGCTTCCTAGAAAAGGTGCAGGCGCAGTACACGGAAATGGTGCTCCTCCTCTACAACCACCCTAGCGTTGTGATATGGGCGGTTCACAACGAGCCACCTTGGGCGAGCGAGTGGATGGGCGATCTATACCGGATGGGAGTGAACCGCGATCTCGACTACACGCTGGCCTCTCTAATCGCTTCACTGGACTCGCAGGGACGACCCGTGATAAAAGGTAGCGGCTACGAGGATCAGCACGTTTACCATGGCTGGTTTAGTGGCGTGTGGGTTGACTTCCTTAAAGATACGTCTACGTTCCCGACGGAGTTCGGGGCCCAGTCCCTACCCTCCCTCGAATCACCTTTCTGGAGCTCGGTAGGGTTTCCTAAGTGGCCTGTGAAACAAGGCGACGACTGGTACTTCGAGTTCGCTTACCGCGGTTTCTACTGGGCGAGCGGCTACGTGAGGATCCCCTACGGCTTTCCTGAGGAGTACCCGAGCCTGAAGGATTACGTGGAGGCTAGCCAGCGCTACCAGGCTGTCCTACTGAAGACCGCCATAGCAAGGTACCGTACCTTGAAGTTCAACGCGACAGCGGGACTTGCGGTCTTCCTCTTCAAAGACTGCTTCTCTGCGATCTCCTTCTCAGTTGTCGACTACTTCGGTGTGCCGAAGTTGGCCTACCACGCTGTAACGGACGCTTTCAAGCCGGTTAAAGTGGCGTTGTTGTGGGGAGGAGACTTCAGTGTCGATGGTTACCGCGTGGTGTACGAGCCAAACTCGACGTTCGAAGCTGGAATATGGCTCATTAATGACGCTGCAAATGCCTCTGGAACAGCTGTTCTGCGGTGGCAGCTCGTCGACTTGAACGCTACAAGAGTACTGGCTTCGGGCTCGCTAGAGATGCAGCTTCCCGCTTCTGACGAACCGGCTAAGCTAGCGCACAGGTTGCAGATGAAGGTTCCAGCGTACACCGACGGAACCCACCTGCTCGCTCTGCAAGCGAGCTTAGCCGTGGGAGAGAAAACAATCGACAGTGAGTCGTTCGAATTCTTCGTGAAGCCAGCTAGTAGAGTCATCGTGATGCTCCAAGGGACGGAGGAGGAGCTTAGCTTCTACGTGAAGACCGATAGAGCGAGTTTCTACGTCCGCAGTAACGGGTCTACGCTGAGCTTCGTGCTGCCTGCGGGTTACCGAGCTACCGTGTACGGACCGATCCTAGACGCGCGGAGCCCCTACGTTCCGGTAGCCTTCGAGCTGGGGGTTCTGCAGCCAGGGATTAAGAGGGTCTCGCTAAGGATGCTGAGAGGAGCGCTCTATGTCTTAAGGACGCCCATGCCGAAGGCTGGTGCGCCAAGCTTACCGGGCCTCGAGGTGAGCATCGAACCGCTGGAAAGGCTCGAAGGACCTTACATGCTAAAGTACTCGTGGGGCGACGCTGAGCTGATGCTCGCGCTTAACCTGAAGGGCAACACGTTCGTGGTACCGGCCAGCGTTCCAACTCTCCTACGGTGCACAATTGACGGAGTTGCGAAGCTGGAGCGCGTTCTTAACGCAAGTCCGGGTCGGGTGTACGAGGATTTCGAGCTAGCTGCCCAAGCCGCAGCTAGCTCGCTGGAAGCGGGCACGAAAGCTCTGGCGCAAGCGAGAGCTAGATTAATTTGGGTCGAGAAGCGGGGTTTTTACGCAGGTTTGACGAGGCAATTTGTGGAGGAAGCTTCTAAGCTTCTCAGCAAGGCAGCTGAAGCCGAGCTCTTCCAGCCAGAGCTCGCTGTTGTGTTATCGCAAGAAGCAGTTTCCATACTGCTGAACGCGATAAACAGGTTAAACGAGCTGTACTCGACAGCCCCAGCGAGCCTGCCAGCGCTTTTCCTACTCTTACTCCTTTCCTCTCTCGGTCTCACTGCGCTTGTTGTTGAGGACGATTCGAAGCGGCCAGCTATGGGGACGGTGCTCCTAGTGGCTTTGGGGATTCTAGTCTACTTAACTTACCCTGGGATTTCGGAGGTCGGTGCGATGGAGCTGTTCTTCGGTATTTATGTTAGCTTCTTCGCGCTGGTCGCCCTGCTGCTCTTACCGTACCTCCTTGAGGGGGTTAGAAGCGAGAAGGGACTTCCAGTCTTCGCCGCAGCGGCGTCGGCGCTCTCTATCGCCGCTAGGAACCTCAGGAGGAGAGGTTTTCGAACTGGTTTAGCCCTACTATCGATCGCTGTGATGGCTACAGCGGTCACGAACCTCTCATCGGTCAGCTACATGGTCACCTCGCGCGAGCTTGTGACATCGGCGAAGAGCCCTCTCGGTGTCGATAACGCTCTACTGGCATTCAGCCAGAAGGGGTTGACGTTAGTCGACGCCCTCTTTGTATCATCTCAACCAGAGGTCGAAGAATTTGGCTTGAGGGTGGAGAGCCAACAGCGTGCCGAGCCATACGCTTACGTCGCCGGCAGAGCGGTTCGGGCCTTCCTAGCTATCGGCGGCTACTCGCCCGTGGACCTCTCGAGCGTGGTAAAGCCTGATGGCGCGTTGGATGCGCTGGCGGCTCGAAGCGATGCTGTGATCGTGAGCTCGGCGTGGAAGGACGCGGGGGTCGGCTTGGGTGACACGATCGATGTTTCTGGCGTCAAACTGGAGGTCGTAGGCTTCTTTGATCCAGCAGCGCTGGGACGGTTGAAGGACATCGGAGGTTACGACTTCCTACCTCAAGCTGTGTACCCAGACGGGAGCAGGGGACCCGCACACCCTGACGAGATCCTACTCCTGCCCGTCACTACGGCGCTGAAGCTGGGAGGGAGGGTGACGAGGGTATACGCGAAAACCGGAGGCTCGACCGATTTGCAGAACTTAGCGAGGAGGTTGGTGCTCCAAGCTGGGTACGTGGTAGCGGCGAGACCCGCCGGGGACTTCTTGCGCATCTACTACGTGGGTTCGCGCGTAGAGTTCAGGGGTGGAGAAGCGCTGTTACCGATAGCGCTCGTATTCTTTAACGTGGCATCTGTCGTACTGTCGTCGGTGTACGAGAGGAGGAGGGAGATCTTCACAATGGCCTCCATAGGGATGAACCCCACGCACATACTCTTGGTATTTCTCTCGGAAGCTGTCTTGTTAGGCTTCGTTGGAGGCTCTCTTGGCTACCTCGTTGGAGTGGCTGCGTTCCGAGTGCTTCAAGCGGCGGGCGCCAGCATCCCTGTAGACGTGAAAACCGGTCTTTCGGACCTAACAACCGTAGTCCTACTCTCTGTACTCTCCTCGGTGGCAGCAGCGCTTGTGCCTGCGATGAGGGCTTCTGCTTACGCTACGCCTTCGCTGAGCAGAAAATGGAGGCTTGAAGCGGAAATCGTAGGCGGCGAGTGGAGGGTCGAGATTCCCGCTAGGGTATCAGCAGATAGGGTGTCACAATTTGCTGAGTACCTAGTGGAGAGGTTGAGGGAGGAGGAGCATGGCATTGAGAGGGCTGTGACCGGTGTAACGTTGGCGAAGGTTTCTGAGGAAGGAGTTCCTTTCTACGAAGTTCGCTTCACTTACAGTAAAGGGGGTGGTCGACCCTTCAATGCCCAGACTCGCTTGCTGATCAAGCCCGCGGGGCGAGAGTTTTGCGGTATCACGCTTTTCGTGAAACCTCTTTCCGTCTACACGAAGTTCTCGCAAAGCTACGTTCAGGAGGTCACAGCCTATGTCAGAAATATTGTGCTCGAGTGGGCCTCAATGCGCGTTAGGTTGATGGCGCCCGTTAAGGCGGATGTAAGCAATGTTGTCGAGCTGATACGCCACTACCATCCTCAGCTAGTTGTGCTTGTCAGCAGGAAAGGAGATAGCACATTAGCCAGAGAAATCAGGGGTAAACTTAGAAGTCTCGGGCTGAGGCCTCCGGCGATCGAAGTTCTGACCCTCAAGAGCGTGTCGCTTGACGGGCTGGTAAACGAGGTTAGGGCGGCTATGGCTAAAGCGGATGTTGTAGCTGTGGACTCAGACGACGGTTTATTGAGCGCAGCGCTAGTACTGGCCGCAGCACTTGAGGGTAGGCGAGTCTCGGTTCTCAGGGAAGGGCGGGTCGAGGAGGTCGGCGTGGATAAACTTCTGAAGCCGGCAGCTTAGCGCGCAACAAATGGTAGAGTTTTCGCCCTGTTTAGCGCGCGCTGTAAATTACCGTGTGTAAAGCGGGCTGTTCGAATACATTTGCGCTATGTGTGTTATGTAACCTTTTTTAATAACTTTTAGGTTGAAAAATTTACTTTAAGTCAACATCCAGAAAGGTTTTTAAACTTTTGGAAATTTAAGCGCGTGAGCCGCTGGCTCGAGGTGGTGTGATGGGTTACGTGCTAAGGTTGAGTGAGTTAAAGCCATTCATTGAAGACCTGTTGGCGCTCGGGTTGAACGCCGTGGTTGGCGCCTCGAACGGCAAGGCGGCATTCTGCGTTTACCTCCCGAACGTGTCGGAGGATCTGCGAAAACTGTAGCGCGAGCGCGCGCTAGCCTAGGTGCGCGAGCTTGTTCAATGTTTTCCAGCTCCTCCTAACTATGGGCGGGAGCTCCCGCTGCTGGCTGGCTAGCTGCTGGATGAAACGCCTTGTCTTCGGATCGGAGGGGTAGCCTGAACCGAAGTCTCCGTACTCGCGTTTGAGCTCCTCGATCGCGCGGTCCCTTTCGACTTTGGCCACTATCGACGCGGCGGCAACGTGCGGGAACAACGATTCAGCATGATTAGCTGCCACCACGAACGCCGTTGCGCGCCGTAGGCGCGACCTGATCATCTCCGCGTACCTGTCCGGCAGGGGATCAGGAGAGTCCACGTAGACGGTTTCAACGTGCTGATCGAGGGAATCGACCAGCTCGGCTGTCGCTACAGCCTCCAGTTCGTTCAGACCACGCTCATAGCTTTCAACAGCTTGATCTATCTCGCGCGGCTCTAAGACCTTAACCTTGATTTCCTCCGCTGCCGATTCTATCAGCCGGTAAACCCTAGAACGAGCTCGTGGTGTGAGCTCTTTCGAATCTCTCAAATAGCTACGAAGAAATGCCAGACTAGCACCGTCGAGCACCACGCACGCTACTACGAGAGGGCCTATGATTGGTCCCCTGCCGGCTTCATCAACTCCAGCTTCGCTCATGGTAGGTTCTTAGCTAGTACCACGAATGATCTCACCCTGTAAACCCCAGGTATCTGAGCGTAAAATGTCAAGTGCGTTGTCCAAGGTATTGTCACCACGCGCACGCCCTCCCCTCTCATCGATGTTAATGTATCAAAAAGCAGGACTGTTCCAATGCCCCCTCCTCTAGCGTCCGGTTCGACGCCTATGGGGCCGAAGAAGTCAGGTCGGAGCGCGCCGTAGGCAGAGAAACCCACAATGTTCCCATGAGACTCTGCTACTAGGACGCCCCCGTCTTCAGCTGCGAGAGCCATCTCCGTCTCTACGCGCCAGAAGGGTGAGAACTTCTCCTCGACCCACTTCCCGACGAGCTCGCTCTCCTCTGAGCTAGCTCTTTTAATTTTCACGCTGCGCATGCGTAGCTCCGACGCTAGCGCTTTAACTCTCTCTGGGTAGTAGAATAAGCTCATATCGACCTCGTAGTTAACAGCTTCTCCAACCTTCCTGTAACCTGCCTGTGTGAGCAACGAAAGCAACCAGTCGTATTCCAAGTCTACACCTGGAGTGAGGTACCAGCTCGCATAGTCCGAAAATCTCACCTGTAGCCTTCCCTCTCTGGCGAACTCCCCTTCAAGGATCTGCACAAGCTCTTTGAGAGTCCCCCTAGCTTCGGGAACAGCCGCTAAAGCTTTGATCCAAGCGACGCTTTTCTGCTGCTCCACAACCTGTCCAGGCTCTTTAGTCCTCATGACACCTAGAGCCGCGGCCGTAATTCTACTTCCTTCAACACAAGCGAGAGCGAACCTAGGGTCAAAGTTCGGGTCTTCGACCGTGATCTTCCTGAAAAACCTTCGATCCACAAAATCCTTGCTAAGGGTTAAGTTGAGAAGTTCCCTAATCGCTCCAGCTAACCCAGGATCCTCCTTAAGGCTTCTTACGTCCACAACAATGGAGGGTAAAGAGTCAGTAAAAACTGTTGCTAACTGCGAAGCGACGTGAGTGATAGTGGACCGGCCGGGACTTGAACCCGGGTCCTCCCGCGCTCTCGGCTGGCTCGACGGGAGCTTGCGAAGCGGACGCTCTCCCAGGCTGAGCTACCGGCCCACTGAGCACCCTGCAAAGGGGGGTAAATAGCTTTCGCGTGATTGTTCAGGTGCAGCTGACCTTCACAGGGTGGGTAACGCAGTTGGGAGAAAGAGCCTGGTCCAACAGGATGTTGCATGGAAGAACTTTTGAAATCTTTTAGTAAGACAGTAGAAGGTTTCGCGCTTGCAATAGGCATTCCGATACTCTGCGTAAGGTTTATTTTACCGTAAAGAGGGGTAGGTTCGGTGAACACCATTATCCGCGGGACCCAGCGAACGGGTTAAAAGCGGGGTATGGCGCAGCGTCGTTGTGGAGGAGGGCTTAACGTGTGTGCGACCTCTAGAGCAGGAATATAAACCTAAAATCCTAGAGAAAGCCATTCTAGAGTACTGGAAGGAAAATCGAGTATACGAAAGGATTAGGGAATCCCTTAGCGATGCTAGTAAGTTTTACTTCTTAGATGGACCTCCATACCCCTCTTCCGATACGCCGCACATAGGTACGCTATGGAACAAAATACTGAAGGACGTCATCGTAAGGTACCGCAGGGCCCGGGGTTACTGTGTTGTAGACAAGCCCGGCTACGATTGCCACGGGTTGCCGATCGAAGTAAAGGTGGAACAGGAGTTAGGATTCAAAACTAAAAAAGACATAGAAAAGTACGGAATAGGTAAATTCGTAGAAAGGTGTAAGGAGTTCGCCCTTAGGAACGCTAACTCGATGACGAGATGGTTCGAGGAGTTCGGCGTTTCGCTAGATTGGGTTAGACCCTACATGACGCTAAACCCCGAGTACATTCAATCCGCTTGGTGGCTGGTTAAGCGATCTGAGGAAACAGGCCTTCTTGAGCGAGGGTTGAAAGTTGTCCACTGGTGTCCTCGTTGCGAGACCGCGCTAGCTGATTACGAGGTAACCGAATACAGGATCGTCACAGATCCCTCAATCTACGTGAAGTTTCCCGTAGACGGTAAGCCGGGGCACTACCTGCTAATCTGGACGACAACGCCCTGGACCCTACCGGCGAACGTGGCAGTTATGGCTCATCCCGACTTCGAGTACGTGTGGGTCGAAGTCAAGGGTGAGAAGCTACTAGTAGCCAAAGCTAGGTTAGAGGCTGTTATGAGGGAAGCGGGAATAACCAATTACTCTGTTATCGGTAGCGTGAAGGGCAGAGAGCTCGAGAACTTGAGTTACAAGCATCCCCTCGAGGACGAGATCGAGACTCAGAGGAGAGTGGTGCACAAGGTAGTCCTCTCGGACAAGTACGTGAGCGCTGAGGAGGGGACTGGGCTCGTCCACTGCGCACCAGGACACGGTGAGGAGGATTTTGAGGTCGGACAGAGGTACGGTCTGCCAGTGCTATCCCCAGTAGACGATCGAGGGCTTTTCACAGAGGAGGCCGGCAAGTACACTAAGAAGCGCGTATGGGAGGCGAATGCGGAGATCATCTTCGATCTTAAGACGAAAGGCTTCCTCCTCTATGAAGGGAGAATTAGCCACCGCTACCCAGTGTGCTGGAGGTGTAAAACACCTCTGTTATTAAGAGCGACCCCCCAGTGGTACATCAGAGTGACGCACCTTAAGGAAAGCTTCCTTGAGGAAGCCCAGCGAGTACTATGGATACCCGAGTGGGCCGGCACCGCTCGCTTCCGAGGCTGGATTGAAGGGCTAAGAGACTGGGTTATTTCGAGGCAGAGGTACTGGGGTACTCCAGCTCCAATATGGGTGTGTGAGAGGTGCGGTAAAAGAGTAGTGGTCGGCTCGCTAAAGGAGCTCGAGGAGCTAACTGGCAGAAAGCTGGATCTACCCGACTTGCATAGGCCTTGGATCGACGATGTCACATTCGCGTGTCCCGCATGCGGGGGAGTTATGAGGAGGGTCGAGGACGTCCTAGATGTGTGGCTCGACTCGGGTGTGGCGTTCTACGCCTCGCTGGGCTACCCTCTCAACAAAGAGCTCTACGAGCGAATGAGACCGGTGGACGTAATCGTGGAGGGCCATGACCAGATAGCTGGGTGGTTCTTCTCGCTAATGCGCTGCGGCTTGCTCACTTTCGGGGAGACGCCCTACAAGCGAGTAGTGATGCACGGGTTTGTGCTAGATGAAAAGGGAAGGGAGATGCATAAGTCGCTTGGCAACTACGTAGCACCTGACCAGGTCCTAGGGTTTGAGAAGGGTGGGAGGGACGTGCTGAGGTGGTACGTGCTGCGCAACACTGTATGGGAAGACCTTCGCTTCTCGTGGAAAGGGTTAGAGGAGGTTTTCGATGATCTAAACGTGCTCTGGAACGTTTACGTTTTCGCTTCTACGTACATGAGCGTCGACCACTTCAACCCGAAAGATCACCCGATTGAGAAGTACCTCGACATTATGCGGCCTGAGGATAGGTGGCTACTATCGAGGGTCGAAAGGCTCACCATAGAAATCACTAAGTACCTGGAGAACTACGAACTACATAAGGCCGCAAGGGCACTGCGAGATTTCATCGTTGAAGATGTCAGCCGGTGGTACATCAGGCTAGCGAGACCGAGAGTCTGGATTGAAGAGAATACTCCAGATAAGCTCGCTGCATACTCCGTCCTCTACTACGCGCTAAGGAGATTCCTTACACTCGCAACGCCTTTCATACCGTTCACGACCGAATGGATCTACAGGCGGTCCTTTAGAGTGGAAGGAGACCCGGAGAGCGTTCACATGCTCGAGTGGCCGCAGCCGGTCGAGCAGTATATCAACGAGGAGCTTGAGCAGCACATGGCGCTCGCGAGGAAGCTCGTTGAGCGGGCATGGGCGGCACGGATGAAAGTTGGAATCAAGCTTAGGGTGCCTCTACCGCGCATGTACGTGTTCACCGACAGCGAGGGCGTGAAGAACGCTGTAACAGCCTTGCGCCAAGTGATCTCAGCACAAGCTAACGTCAAGGAGATGCTTGTCCTACCCTTAATAGAAGCCCGGACGATCTCTAAGACAGAGGTCAAACCCGTCTACAGCATGATAGGACCTGCCTTCCGCTCGGAAGCCCCGCAGGTAGTCGAAGCCTTAAAAGCCGTTGACGCCCAGCAGCTCAAGCACGAGCTTGAGAGCAAAGGTTTCGTTACTTTACGAGCACCCAGCGGCAGCGAGTACACAGTCTCGAAGGATATGGTGAAGTTCGAGGAGACTGTGAAAGAGGGCTTTGTAGCTGAGGCGCTGGAAGACGCGATCGTAGCGCTCGAAGTCAAGCTCGGTGCCGCCGAGGTGATTGAGGGCTTGGCACGCGATATCGTTAGGAGAGTTCAGTTCATGCGTAAAATGTTGAAACTCCCTGTCGATGCGTTTATCGATCTTGCGATCTACGCACCGAGCGAAGTAGTCCGGGCAGTTGAGGAAAAAGCCGATTACATTGTAAGGGAGGTGAGAGCAGCCAATTTGAGGATTCTCGAAAACGCCGAAGCTGTTAGAGGCGAGCTCGTGCAAGATTGGGATTTAGATGGCTTTGCCGTAAGGATCGGTATCTCTCGCGCGCTGAACGTAAAACTAAAATAACTAAAAGGTCTTCAAAAAGCCCCACGCTCTTCGCACAGAGCACGCTCGTGCGAAACCCCTTTATGGTTAACTCCTTCAGAGCTCGTAGCCAATCGGATAGCGAGCTGAGCAGGAGCACTATAAGCCCGTTTCTAGCCACCCTCCTGGCAGCCGACTCGACGAAGGAAAGGGGGACCTCAACGCCCGAAGGACCACCGCTAGTAGCAACGTCTTCCTCTTTATCGGGTAGGTAGGGAGGGTTGAAAGCGGTCAGTTGAAATATCTCCCCCTCCCTTATCGCCTCCAACCTGTCGCAACACAACACGTGCACCTTCCAGTCAAACCCTCTTTGTTTAGCTCTCAACCAAGTTTCTCTCGCTGCCTCGACGTCTATGTCGGACGAAACAACCTCTTCTGCCATCGAGGCCAGAACTTCGGTGATGAAACCAATTCCGCAGCCTATTTCCCCCGCTAGCCTGTAGCTTCCGTCGATGCACTCGAGAGCTTTGGCTAAAAGTACCGTGTCCTCGCTCGCTCGGTATGGTTCAGGAGTCATCGGCGTTTGGGTTCTCTTCGCTCAGGTAAACCGGAGGGTACACTGTATCTAGAGCTTCCAAAATTTTCGCTATCCTAGCTTCTCCCAACCCTTCCACTCTTTTGAGCTCTGCTGGTGATGCCTTGAAGAACTTCCTTGGGGTCTTGAAGTGCATTAAAATCCTGTGGGCTAGCTCGCGGCTTATACCCGGTATGGCAGCTACCATGTTAAGCTGAACTGTTTCGATGCTCTTGTTGCTCTTCACCACCTTCACCTTCACCGGTTGAAGGTACCCCTTTTTAGGAGCTTCCATGCGACGCTTGTAAATATAGTATATCGCGTAGGCGGTCTCTGCTGGGCGGCCTGTGCGCAGTACTGAAACGCCCATGTCTACAAGCGCTGCTATAGCGCCGTAAACCTGAGGGTAACCAACTCTTCTATAAGCCAAAGTTTCAGCGAAGTCCCCCTCCACGATGACAACGGGCTTAAGCTGTGCCTGAAGCATGTAGCGGACCTGCTCGAAAAGACGCTTGTCAATGATTGACGACACAAAGTCGTTGCAGCTCTTCCTCTCAATAAGGACTTCACCGGCGATCTGGTAATCTCCCACATCCAGTTTCTCGAAATGGAGAGGCGCTCCAAGCTTCGCTAACTCCTCCACTACACCGCTGTTTTTCTCCCGATAGTCGACTATTATCACGGTAGACCATCACCCAGCATGTTCAAATTTATCTAACGTGCACTTGAGTGCGCGCGAGCGATGAGAGGTCCTCGAGCAGGGGCATGAGCTCTTTCAACCTCAGCACGTACCCCATGGCGCCCCCCGGTGGAGGGTCGCGCGCGAGCTTAAAAAGCCTTCCTAGGTGTTGACCGAAAGTAAATTTTTTTAACATAAAAGTTAATGAAAAAGATTACATGATGTACTCAGTGCGAAGGTATTCAAACTGCCGCGTGAAGGAGAAAGCGCGCAGGCTCGAAAAGAAAAGTAGTGGAAAAGAGAAAGAAGAAAGGAATAGTAGCGCGCGCTATCGACAAGACGATGTCTGACCCAAGGTCAGAGGAAATCGACAGGGCCGTTTTGGGAGGCGGCTTTACAGCAAGAGGGGAAGGCGAAGAGAGCAGATGTTCGCCAACATGGCGGCGCACTTGGCGCGCAAGTACTCGGAGTTGAATGTCGGCATCGTGTTCGTAGGGTATCCTAGGAACGTTGCGTACAAGCGCGCGGGGAAGGGGAACACAAACAAGTGGAGCTACTGGAAGTTAATGATGCAGCGCTTAGCAATCACGGCTGAAAACTACGGTATCGCAGTCTTCAGGATCCTCACGCCAACACCCAGCGGAGTCATCGAAAAAGGGGAAAAACAGTAACCCTGCGTATAAGGCGGGGTAACAGATGGCGCGCGCTATCTAACGTGTACCTTCCTCACAGAGTCTTTGAGGATTGATACCACAGCCTCTGCGTTAAGAGTGGGAGCGGGAGCTATTCTCGCCGGACCTTCAGCCAGCAGGGCTCCCATATCGACTAACCTCTGCACGATATCTTCGAACTCTTCCTGGCTTGGGGGCTCTAAACCCAGCTGCTCGGCGAGAGAGAGCAGCTCCTCCCGTACCTCGCTTAGTCTGGCGTAAGGGTTCACCCTAGAGGCTCGCAGAGCGGCATACAGTGTCAGCTTTTCGTAGATCGTCAAGCGCTCCACGTCGGCTGGAGCTACAAAGACCTCTGTCTGTTTAAGAGCTGCCACGATGTGGCGAACATCCACCCTAGGGGCTTCCTCCTGCTCCGCTAACAGCGCCGCTAGCAGGAGCGTATCCAGCGCTCTGCGAACGTCGCCCTGCATGTAAGCGTACGTGTACTCAGCGAGCCAACTGAGTACATCATGCCCTACAGCGCCGCTCTTAAAGGCCTCTTGAGCTCTATACATCAATATCCCCAGAAGCTGCTCCTTGCTGTAGGGGGGATATCTTACAATAAAGTTGCCCAGCGAGCTCCGCTCAGCGGGGTCCAGAAGCTTTAACCAGTCTATGTTTCTCGCGATAAACACCAAAGCTGCTTGCACGAGCTGCAGCTCGTGCAACCTCGTTAACGTGTATATCGCGCTGCGAAGGGCGCTTTTCGCGTGAAACTCGACCTCATCGAAAACGAGTAAGGCTGGCACTCCTTTCCGCTTGAGCACATTAAAAATTTCCTTGAGCAGTTCGTATGCACTTAGGCTGCGCGAAGCAGGAGCGCCAGCTAAGCTTTCGTAAAGGGCGGCGAAAAGCTGGAAAGGCGTATCACCGGCCATCCTCATGTTTATGTGAGCAAAAGCATGCTCTCTCTCCCCCATAAGCGTCCTGTGGAGGAGCATTACACTGGACGTCTTTCCTGTGCCTGTTGGACCCACCAGAACAGCCACTCTGGGGCTAGCAGCTTCGCCTCGCATCACATCGCTAAGGAAACTCTTCAGTATCGCGAGCTGCTCATCTCTATAAGGGAGTTTCGGCGGCACGTACCTGCTTGAGAGTTTCTCCCTGTCGATAAGCAGGGAGCTCACACGCTTAAGAAGCTCTTTGGGGGAGAAAAGGCTCACCGGGATAGAGTCGTTACTGAAAGTATTCCTCTCGCTCGCGCGCGGCGCGCGTGGAAAAACCCTTAATAACGCTACCTCCCTGCACCACGGGGATGAAGAAGCCGTCCCAGGGTGCGTGAACAGTGAACGTCTCGCGACGATCGGACCCTTGTGGGGTGATCGCATGAGAGCTACCACGTTAATCGTGATCGTACTTCTAGCCGCGGCGCTAATCCTCTACTGGACCCCCCTTTCAATACCATTGGGTGACGCACAGCTCATTCTAGGCGGCTACCCATGGCAGGCGCCGACACCCCAAGCCCGCAGCATTTTCATCAACATCGGCGTAGCGCTCACCGTTGCCGCGGTAGTCCTAGCAGCTCTCGCTATAAAGTTCGGTAGAGACCTAGAAGGAGAAGGATGGGAAAACGAGCCAGAGTGACTATCACTAGCGGGCACGTGTTTTTAGCCGTAGCCGAAGTCCATCATTCTCACGGAAGGTGATTGGTAATCAGCGCGCGCTTAAAAAGCCTTCCTAGGTGTTGACCGAAAGTAAATTTTTTAACATAAAAGTTAATGAAAAAGATTACATGATGTACTCATTGCGAAGGTATTCAAACTACCGCGTGAAGGAGAAAGCGCGCAGGCTCGAAAAGAAAAGTAGTGGAAAAGAGAAAGAAGAAAGAAAAAAGGACGGGTTTACCAATCGTCTTCTTCGTCGTCCTCCTCTTCTTCCTTCAGTATTCGCTTGTGCTTTTCTTCAAGACGCGTGAGCCGCTTGTCCAAGTCGTCGATCGTGGCTTCAAGTTTCTCGATGCGTGTTTTGTGGTTTTCCGTGAGCGCTGAGATGCGGCAGTCGAGGTCGCGTTTCAGCGTGCTGACGCCGCACGCGATGTACGCGATTGCAGCGTTGTACTCGAAAGGTAGCGTGAAGACAACTCCCACTTCTGAGGCTCGTCCCTAACCGGTTGCACGCTGACC
>Ga0209183_1000077_pt1 | contig 47253 bp, 50 predicted proteins | sample LHCtaG_2_FD_184120 | JGI IMG/M metagenome (GOLD analysis project Ga0209183, IMG submission 184120) | Hot spring microbial communities from Little Hot Creek, USA to study Microbial Dark Matter (Phase II) - LHC4sed_replicate (SPAdes)... | ecosystem: Environmental > Aquatic > Thermal springs > Hot... | reverse complement strand
ACATCGGAGGGACTACTAGCGAGCTTCGGGCTGTGGCTTTTAAAGCAAGGGAGAAGCGAGAGATCAATTAAAACATACATAAATTATTTGAAGATTCTTGAGGGGAAAGGTGTAGATTTAGCGGATCCTGAGAGGGTTAAGGAGTTTCTGGCAAAGACAGACTTCAGCATAAATACGAAGAATACAATAGCTGCAGCCTACACGACGTTTCTCAAGTTCGTCGGAGGCTCTTGGGAGAAGCCTAGTTACAAGCCTATCGAGCGGATGCCTTTTATTCCAACCGAGGAGGAGCTTAACGCTCTGATAGCCAGTTCTGGAAGGAAGATGGCTGCGCTCCTACAGCTTCTGAAAGAGACTGGGATGAGGATCGGGGAGGCTCTGAGGCTGAAGTGGACAGATCTGGATTTTGAAAGAAGGGTTGTTAGAGTGACGCCTGAGAAGGGGAGTAGAGCTAGAATTCTTAGTATAAGTGAAAGACTTGTTGAAATGTTTAACAGCCTTCCCAAGAAGTCTGAGAGAGTATTTCCAACATCGGATGTAAGTGTTAAAGCAGCATTCATCAAACTGAGAAGGAAGGCCGCTGAAAGGCTCGGCAATCCGAGGCTTCTTAAAATAACTTTTCACACGTTTAGACATTGGAAGGCTACTATGGAGTACCACAAGACCAAGGACATCATACACGTCAAAGAGCTGCTCGGACATAGAAGGATAGATAATACCATGCTTTATATAAGTATTGAAAAGAGCCTCTTCCATACGGGAAGCGACGAGTTCTACTGTAAAACTGCTTCAAACCGTAGAGGATGCCGCAAAGCTCATAGAGGCAGGATTCGACTATGTAGCCACCTTCAACGGAGTAATGCTGTTCAGGAAGAGAAAGTAGACTTAAAAGCGGAAAAATACACCTAAAAGCTCATTAACAGTTACGTTTTCTTCAATAGAATAGATGGGCTCGTCTATTGTTAAAGTGTTGGTGCTTAGGGTTGAGGGTACAAATTGCGATTTAGAAACCGTTGAGGCCTTCCATATGGTTAATGCTGAGGCGACGCTCGCACACTTAAACGAACTTTTAAGAGGCGAAGTTGACTTAAACGATTATCACATCTTCTGCATACCGGGAGGCTTCAGCTATGGAGATGATTTGGGAGCAGGTAAACTCTTAGCCAATCAGCTTAAGTATAGACTTAGAAGAGATATTGAGAGTTTTTTGAGCGAAGGCAGGGCGATAATAGGTATATGTAACGGTTTTCAGGCTTTAGTCAAAGCAGGGCTATTACCAGCGTTTGAAAAACCGTTTCTGAAGCAGGAGGTTACATTGGCTTTGAATGAAAAAGGCTTGTTTGTAGACAGGTGGATCTATATGAGGCATGAAGAAAATTGTAGATGCATCTTAACGAGAGGCTTAAATTCTAAAGTACTCTATGTCCCTGTAAACCACGCTGAGGGAAGGTTTATCGCTTCAGAAAATACGATTAAACGGCTTGAAGAAGAGGGATACGTAGTTTTCAGGTATGTAGACCCTCATGGTAGAGCTATTGGACATCCTTGGAACCCAAACGGATCTATGAATGATATTGCAGGTATATGTAATGCTGATGGTAATGTTCTGGGCTTAATGCCCCATCCTGAGAAGTACGTACATCAACATCTTCACCCAAGCTGGACTAGGTTTTATTCAAATCCAGAACCAGACGGTTTACTATTCTTCAAGACCATAATAAATAATGTTGTTAGAAATCTCATTTGAGAAAAACCGTTTTAGACGTCATAGTAAGGTTTTTTATCCGGCTTACTTCTCAACACAGTCCCCTTTTCTAAGAAAGATTTATAAATAGAACTTTTATTCAAATACCTAGATTTTCTAAAATGGAAACGTACCTACCAGACGAGGTGGCTGTTGAAAGCGGCCTATTATCTAGACTTATCCTAGATGGAAGAATAAAGGGTAGAATCTTAGTACATAGTTCCATAATTAGGAGGCTTGAACATAAAGCTTTAAACGGCGACTTCAGAGGGTTGGAAGAGCTTGAAAACGCCCGTAAAGTGGCTGAAAATTTAGGTTTAAAATTCGAGGTTTTAAATGGAGACCCCAATTTAGACCCGAAAGAAGCTTTAAGAGAACTTGCCTTGAAAGCTAATTCAACAATCGTTACATCAGACTACGTTTCGGCAACCATCGCTAAAGCTCTTGGAATAAAAGCATTATATGAAAAGGCTCAAGCTGAAAGGTGTTTAGATGAGTTTTTCAAAGACGGTGTTATGTCCGTACATCTGAAGGAGGGGTTGCCTCCAAGGGTTAAAAAAGGCAGACCCGGTAGATGGACATTTGAAGTACTGCACGATAAGCCGTTGTTGAAGAAAGACCTTGAAGATATTATAAACGATGTCCTAAGTAGAGCTAGAGCCGGAGAAGGATTTATAGAGACCGATAGGAATGGGTCGACGATAATTCAACTAGGAGCATACAGAATCGTTGTAGCTAGACCACCTTTTAGTGATGGTTTAGAGTTAACCGCCGTGAGGCCCATAATATATAGACACCTTGAAGATTACAATCTCCCCAGTAAGCTTCTGAAGAGGCTTGCTGAGCAGGCTGAGGGTATACTTATCGCCGGAGCCCCTGGCATGGGTAAATCGACATTCGCCCAAGCCCTAGCAGAGTTCTACCTTAGAGGTGAGAAAATTGTTAAAACGATTGAAGCACCTAGAGATCTTCAACTTCCAGATGAAGTTACGCAGTACTCTAAAGTTATGGGAGGATCTCAAGAAATCCACGACGTCCTACTCTTGAGCAGGCCAGATTACACGATTTTTGACGAAATGCGCGATACCGATGATTTTAAACTATACGCAGATTTGAGGCTCTCAGGGGTGGGCATGGTTGGGGTAGTACACGCTACAACCGCTATCGATGCTATTCAACGTTTTGTAGGTAGGGTAGAGTTAGGTATGATACCTTCAATAATAGACACGGTCATATTTATGAAGGATGGGGAGGTTGCTAAAGTCTACAGCGTTGAAAGTGTAGTTAAAGTCCCACATGGATTGAAGGAGGCGGATCTCGCAAGACCCGTCGTAGTTGTAAGAGACTTCTTAACAGAGGAACCTGAATACGAAATGTACGTTTTCGGTGAGAAGACGTTCGTAATACCTATCAAACGTAAAAGCTCTAAAGAACAGACGATATTGAACAGCGTCAACGCACTACTACGAAGACATATGGAGGGCGCGTATAGAGTTGAAGTAAATGGAGGCGTTTTAGAAATCTACGTCTCTAAAGAATCCTATTCTACGATAACCAGAAAATACCTTAGAAAACTTGAGAGAATTGGTAGGAAAGCTGGCTTTACAGAGGTATCTATACGTGTAATGGGCTGACTCGACGCAGTCCACGGCTAAAGCCGGGAAGCCCCCGCTTCAAAAGTATTCGTTAGTTGGTTATTCACGCCTCTTAGTGCCTCCATGAGCTGAAAACGATTAAATTTTTTATGTTAAAAAAATTTTTGAGTGATTTCCACATTTCTCTAGAGGTGTTTAAAATTGCCCGACGTTTTAGTGATCATAGGCAGTATGTCTGATAAAGAGTACGCTTTTAAAGCCGTTGAAATACTCAACTCATTGGGCGTTGAAGCTAGGGTGGAAATAGCATCAGCTCATAGAACACCGGAGATGGTTAGAACCCTCGTCGAGAAGGCTGAAAAGGAGGGCGTCTACGTATTTATAGCTATGGCTGGATTATCCGCTCTGCTCCCCAGCCTAATAGCAGCCTACACTATTAAGCCGGTGATAGGCGTTCCGATTAAAAAGGCTCTAGAAGGGTTGGACTCTCTACTATCGATCGTACAGGTGCCTCAGGGCGTACCAGTAGCCTGCGTTGGTATTGATAATGCCGTCAACGCCGCTATTCTAGCCGCTGAAATCGTATGTTTAAAGAAACCTGAAATAGCTGAGAAGCTCGTAGATTACCGTAATTCCTTAAAGAGTAATATTGAACAGTCGGCTGAAGACCTTAGAAGACTATTAGAAAGGAAGAGTTGAAGTGGGCCACTACAGGTTTACGCAAGGGAACTCCTCAGATAAAAGTTAAAAAGTATTTTCCATTTAGCGTTAAGCAGGTGACGATATGCGTCTTCTAAAACAGGGTAAAGTCAAGGATGTATATGAGGTTGATGACCATGCTCTTCTATTCCACTTCACTAATAGGGTTTCAGCTTTTGACGTAGTACTGCCGTCGGAAATACCGTTTAAAGGAGAGGTCTTATGCCGTATGACTGGCTTCTGGTTTAAAGTCCTCAACTACCCGAACCACATGATTGAGCTTATACCGCCCGATAAAATGCTCGTTAAACGTTTAGATATAATACCAGTCGAGTTTGTGGTTAGAGGCTATTTGTATGGAAGCCTCTATGAAAGAGTTTTAAGAAATGAGGCTCAAGTTTCAATAGAACCTATACTAGCCGCTAAACTTCTAGAGCCTATACTAGACCCTACTACTAAATTTGAAGCTAAAGATAGACCCGTAACCAGAGACGAGATAGTGTCTAGGGGATGGCTTAGCTTAGACGAATACGATGCGCTCGAAGACGTTTGTATACGCATCTACCAGTCTATGGCTTCCAGAGCTGAGGAGAAGGGGTTTATACTGGCGGATCTCAAGTTGGAGTTTGGCCGTGATCGAGATGGGAGAATACTCTTAGCCGACTCCATTGGTCCAGATGAGTTCAGGCTTTGGTTGAAATCAACCTATAAGCCTGGAAGAAGACAAGAGAGTTACGATAAGCAACCCGTTAGAGACTGGTTGGAGAGCGTAGGTTATAAGAAGGCTTTAGAGGAGGCGGTTAAATTAGGTAGGGCGATACCACCTCCTCCGAAGCTCCCCGAACATATAATAGCAGAAGTGAGCAAACGTTATATTGAAGCCTTTGAAAAACTTACCGATGAGAAGTTCAGGTAATTGGTGTTTTAAAATGGGCATCCCTAGGGACTACCGTGAAGCTGGCGTGGATATAGATAAAGTTTCTGAAATACATAAATCTATTAAGAGGATTTTAGAGAAAACTTTCATCTTCAGAGAAGGTCGGGTCGGCTCTGTTTTAACGGAAATCGGCCATTATGCTGGTTTAATAGACTTATGGGATGGAAAGGCTTTGGCAGTTCACGTTGATGGCGTCGGCTCCAAGGTTTTGATAGCTCAAATGATGAACAAATATGATACCATAGGTATAGACTGCGTAGCCATGTGCGTCAACGACTTAATATGTATGGGTGCAGAGCCCATAGCTTTAGCAGACTATCTTGTCGTTCAAGAGCCTAGGAGCGACCTGATAGAGCCTATCATGGAGGGTATAGCTAAGGGCGCTGAAGAGGCGTCTATAGTCGTCATAGGCGGTGAAACGGCAGTTATGAAGGAAGTAGTTAGAGGCATTAGAGATGGATATGGCTTCGACTTGGCCGCTATGTGCATAGGGATAGTGGATAAACGTAAGGTGTTAACTGGCTCTTCCATAAAACCCGGAGATTACGTAGTAGGTTTAACCAGTAGTGGCATACACTCCAATGGGTTGACTTTAGCTAGAAAAGTCCTCCTCTCTAAATTTACAATAGACAGTTATGTTGAAGAGCTTGGATGCACTCTCGGTGAAGAGCTCTTAAAACCTACGAGAATATACGTTAAACCCGTTCTGAAGGTTTTAAGCGAATTCGAAGTTCACGGGTTAGCGCATATAACGGGCGGCTCCTTCACGAAGCTTATGAGGATAGGCCGTTTAGCCCATCTGGGCTTCAATTTGCACAACATGCCTGAACCTCCACCAGTGTTTAAACTCATACAGCGTGTGGGTTTAATAGAGGATAGAGAAATGTATAGGACTTTTAACATGGGTATAGGCTTCTGTATAATCGTTCCACCTCATGAGGCGGATGATGTATTAGAGACGTGTAAAAAAATGGGGATTGAAGGTCAGATTATAGGGGAAGCCTCGGAAGAAGTGAAAGTCAAGATTAAAGTTGACGGTAGATCTCTTATTTTACATTGAGTTTCTTAATATTGATGTTTCGCCTCCAGATACCCTCTACTGTAATCCTGTGTAGATTTTTTCTCAGATATAGGTGCTTCCAAAATCTTAGGAATCAAACCAGTTTGAAGGCTCTTTATAATTGGTGTTGCAAATTCTATTTCAACATTCATATCCTTGAGTTTTGAAAGAATATCATCGATCTCTTCCTTATTCCTACCAACTACGAATATTATACCTTCCGGTTTACCCAGAGAGCTTATGACCATGGTGACTTGAGGTATTTCTCGAATTCTCTTCAAAAACTCGTTTCTGAATCTATGGTCTGGAAAGTTTACACCTATACACATGTACTCAGTTAAACCTAGTTTTTCAAGGTCCAACATGACAGTATAGCCTTTTATTATACCCATTTCTTCAAGCTTATTGATCCTATACGCTACGACATTAGGATGTATATTCAACCTCCTACCTATATCTACGAGCGATATACTTGAGTCTTCTAGAAGTAGTGAAAGTATTCTCAGGTCTTTTTCATCAATTTCCGTGTTCATATCTCCACCTCTTCTAAATAGCTTTAAACTTCCTCCACCATTTATCATAGAGGTTTACCATATCTTCAGAGATACTGGGCATTCTATTTTTGACGATTTCAATGAAATCATCCATCGTTATAGCTCTAGCCTCACTCTCATTCTTCTCAAACACCTCTCGAACTACTCTGATCTGTGCTTCTTGAACGACGTCTCTGATGTCACTACCCGTATAACCCTCAGTTAATCTGGCAAGCTCGTCGAAGTCTACGCTTTCATCGAGCTTCAACCTTTTACAGTATAGTTTAAACAGTTCAACCCGAGCCTCATGGCTCGGCGGAGGTATATATACTCTCTTCTGGAACCTTCGTATAAAGGGCTCATCTAAACTCCAAGGCTTATTCGTAGCGCCTATAACGTAGAGGTAGAAGTTCCTATTTTTATCGTAGAGACCATCCATCTCCTTGAGCAGTTGGTTTCTAGCTCTAACCTCCCCTCCAACTTCATGATCTCTAACCCCGACGAGCGAGTCTATTTCATCTATGAAAATTATTGTAGGTTTCCCCTTAAGCGATAGCTGTCTAGCGTTCTCAAAAAGAGCAGCCACATTTTTCTCAGATTCGCCGAGCCATTTGGACATTATGGTGGCAGAGTCCACGTAGAAGAAGTTTGCATCTATTTCATTGGCTACTGCGGCGGCTAGCATGGTCTTACCACAACCGGGGGGTCCGAAAAACAGTATTCCTCTAGGCCATCCTAGGGGGAAGAGGTCTGGTCTTTTGACCGGATATACTATTGCCTCCATTATAGCTCTCTTAGCCTCCTCTAAATCGGCGATATCATCCCACTTAACGTTCGGTCTATCCTTATCTTCAAGGCGATTAACCGTCTGATCTCTAACAGTCGCTTTTACGTCAAAGCCAGCTGTTTCCAAACTTAAAGTTTGAAACTCCTTAGCTCTTTTCAAGTACTCTTCCGCCTTCTCAGCATAAACCCTCGCTTGAGGAGACTGCGGATATAGCGAGCATACAGTCAACAGTATTTCAGCCGCTCTATGATATTTGACGGCTGCTAACCTAGTAGCTCCCTGCCTATCTAGGTTTATAGCGTCTAAAACGTTCTTTTCAGCCATCTTTATGAGCTCTTCGTAAGCCATGGAACCCCCCAGCTGAGCTATATTACTCTTATAACTCCTTTCTCTCTTAGACGTTTGATGGAGTTCTTAACCTCATCCGGCGTTAACTTAAGTTCAAGAGCACATTTACTAATGCTGATTTTGCCCTGGTTTCTGACTATGTAGTTGTAAACCTCTTCATCTACCCTCCTACGCGTCCAATTTACGGTTTTCATAGAGATGGGGGAAGACGTTGCTATACTTATCTCTCCCTCGGCAATCGGCTCACCTAACTTAGGTAACTCTGGAAACCTCTCCCTAATCTTCTGTTCCGCTATTGTCGACGCTTCCTCAATTATACGTTGAGCTTCTTCATTAAGAACTTGAGGCGTATCCACCCTCTGCGTGGAAACACCGGTTTCAAGAACTGTTTGATTTAAAATTCTATGTATCTTATCAAGCTCATTGGAGACTTCAGGCACCACTCCGGAAAGCTTCTTACTGACTTCACCGACGATCCCTATGACCGGGGAGAGTTGCGCCATTATGTCTCCAAACTCTTTAACCGTTTCAAGTCTAAGAATAACGCGTTCAATACTCAGCTGAGCACTCATTATGAGCTTTGCCATATTTCTAATTTCTGCGCACTCATTAGCATACATCACAGCATGAGCGCCGTCATTTGAAAGATGAGCGCCTATACATTTTTCAAAAACCTGCCTGTCTCTTCTCTGAAGTTTATTTAGAGTATTTTCAAGCTTATCTTTCTGAATTTGAAGGTTATAAATGGCTTTAACTATTCTCTCCTTCAAAGGCTTGTTTGATATTTTAAGCTTATCTTCGATCTTCCTCCAGAGACTACGATCCTCGCTGGACCATCGTACTCTCAAAGATCACCCTCCTTAGACGTTACTCTACAACCTTAACGTTTATTGGAGCACCTTCTTTCCTATCTTTAACAGGCTTATCCTCCGTCTTCGATTCTCCGATGCTTGGAGATGTGAGCCCACTTCCAATTTCAATCTTAGGCACGACAGACTTAACTTCCGGCTTTATAGCTGAAGGCGGTTTAAAATCTAACTTTGAAAGCTTTGCTATTGTATGCTCAAGCTGCTCTTTTTCATTGAAAGACTTTGTTAAACCATCTTCAACTATAGATATCGCATCCTTAAATACATCCTCGCTTATTTCAGCTGTAGACTTCTGCATTTTAAGACTTGTCCTAAACATTTGAAGCTCTCTAATTTGACCATTTAGTTTATCTACACGGCTTTTAAGCCTTGTAATTAAGTTATCTCTTCTATCTTTAAGCTCTTTTAGAGAAGCTTCATGTGTTTTCTTAAACTCATCGTAGGTTTCAGTCGGTATTTCACCCATTCTAAACAGTTCATCCAATGCTTGTATGCGTTTAATGGCTAAGTCGAGGGCTTTAGCTATCTCAATAGATTCTAACTCCCACGGATAGAGATATACCAATGTGCCAGATTCTACGCTGAACTGCTTGCTTGGACATCTCAGAAATTCGCCGTTTCCAAACTCCACTTCTACGTCTGTAACTTGCTGGTTTACGTCCGCTATAAGCCCTACGATTCTGCCTAAGGTTCTTCCATAGCTATCTCTCATGTGCTTGCCTAAAAACTTCTTAAACTCATTCAACTCTAAACTCACACATATCACCTCCTAACACGTTCAGACTCGGGGGAGGGAAGTTCAGGGAGTCTCTCCTTCAGCTTCTGCTCCGCTAAAGCTGATGCCTCGGCGAGTATTTTCTGCGCTTCTGTACTCATCGGCTCTAAATCCCATCTTTGACCCGAAGCCTCTCCAACCTCTACAACCATCTTGCCCAATTCATCTCCTATACGGCCGAGCTCGTAGCTGACCTCGGGTACTATTCCTCCAAGCTGCTTCCTCAAAGCCGTTATAACACCTGCAACAGGCCCCATAACTGTTATAACGTCTCCAAACTCTTCAACCGTTTCAAGCCTTAATAGGACATGCTCTAATGCAAGCTTACTCTTTAGCAGAAGCTTTGAAATCTTTCTAACTTCTGCGCATTCGTTTGCGTAGAGGGAGGCCCGGGCGTCGTCTCCCATAGCTTGAGCTGCAACGCATTTCTCGAAGAGCTCCTTCTCATGCTGCTCCATCCTCATAGATGCCATGTCGAGCTTACTCAACTGACCTTTAAGCCTATATATGGTTTCATCCACCCTCTCCTTAAGCGGTTTGTCGCGTCTTATAACCCCCGTTGGCTTATCCCAACCCTTAAGTTTTTTACTCATAGATTCACCTCAAATCGGCGGAAGTTATAACGTTCAGAAGTAGACTTAAGAATAGTCGAAAGTTTTTTAGTTAAACTTAACTTGTGAAGCGTTGAGTTTTTTCTTATTCCAAAAACATCTTTTAAACTCCACATAAGTAAAAGTAATACGCTTGTGTAGTTCTACGTCTTATCACACGAAATATCGTAGTTAAAGTTCACTTAATAAACGTCCTATTCATTATTCATAACCTAGATAATTGTAGCTGGGAAAACAGCCAGAATATAGACCAACTTTAGTAATTTTAACCGAAGCTTTTATAGTTTCTCAATCCACTCAGATATGTGAATTTAGAAGCAATATTTATACTGGTTAAATCCATTTTTAGCGTTTGAAGAATATTCAAAGTCTATGGCTTAAAGATCCCATACATATTACCGATTTTATCTGATTTAGCTTGAGCCCTTTGAGGAGGTGTAAGCATCTATTTTAGAAACGAATATAAAACGTATAGTAGTTGCTTCTCTTCAGAGTCTCAGTATTCCCACCTATGGAAACTGGAGTAGAATTTTAAACCATGTGGGAGAATAGTCAATTAACCGCACTCGTTTCCTCTATGTATCTGATATCTGTGAATATTAATGAAAGAGTTAAACATAACGCCCCGAGAACGCTACATCCTAGAAACAGATTAACTACACCGGTGAATTCTGCTAAAGGTCCTGAAATTATCATCCCTATGGGCGATGCGAGGTTGCATAGCGTCATTATCACGGAGTTTACTCTGCCATATAGGTGTTTTGGGACGATCATTTGAACCACTGTCATAAACGATACGTTTATGATTGGTAGGCAGAAGTGTGCAGCAAACATGACAGATGCTATAAACCAGAAGAGACCTTTAGGCGAAAGAGCTATAAGAGCGTAGGCTACGAAGAAGACGTAAAGTAGACACATGGCTGTGAACATTTTTCTCCTAAACCCTCTGATTACGGACATGAGCAGCCCGCCGAGCAACATCCCGATTTGAGAGGCAGCCATTATAAACGCTAATTCTGACGCTTCACCTTGATGAATGAATTTAATGTAGTAGGGGAAAAGGACATCCAAGGGCATGGCTAAGAAGTTTATCATCATAGCTGTCATGAGCAGGGCTATGAAGCCTCTAGCATTCTTTATGAAAGCTAAACCATCTATAAAGTCTCTAGTGAAAGACGTTTTTTCTCCATCGATTCTCGTCTTCACAGTAGGTATTTTGATTACTATAAGTGGAACCATGGCTATTAGAAAAGTTGCTACGTCAAGCCAAAGTATTTCATGAATCGCCCATATTTCCAACATCATAGCGGCTGTAACAGGCCCTATAAAACCGACCACACCACTCAATAGGAAGTTTAAACCGTTTATACGGCTTAACTTATCGCTTGGAACCATGAGGGGGATCAAAGTAGATACTGCGGGTGCTTGGAAAGCTTGGAAAATGGCTCTAATAGACATTAAAACTATTAAAGTCCATATCGAGATTACATTCAACCAGAACAGCGTTATAATCGTCAGAGCAATTAAAGCTTGAAGGAAGTCTGTAACACCTATCAGGATTTTACGGTTCCATCGGTCGGCGAAAACACCGGTAAAAGGAGTTAGGGCTATGAAGGGAGTGAACGCCGCAAAAGATGCTATGGAAAGATAGACCGCACTTTTGGTCTCTAAAGTCACCCACCACACTATTACAAACTGAGCAACACTAGAGCCCAGCATGGAGATAAGCTGGCCGGAAAGGAAGAGCAGATAGTGTTTGAAAGTTGCTTGAGATGGCTGCAGATCCATAATTTCCTCCACCCTCCGGCTTCAAACGTCTAATATAAGTGTTTATCTTTTTAGGGTTTAAAAAATTGAAGCACATATAGAGAATATTAACTGTGATTACAATTAGACATTGACAGGTAGAGTTTTGAAATTTCTTGGAAAATATAATGCTTAAGCCATAAGTCAATTAAGACGTTTAAAAGTACCGTTCACGGTATATGCCAAGGTTCTATAAACTCGTATCTAGCGTTTTTCTTCTCCAAACCGTATCTTGAATAAGGCTTCGTAAGGTGACGTTGAGCTCTAGGAGGAGGAATGTATAAACCCGGTTTAATACTTCTAGGTATTTCAAACTCCAGCTTATGCGCATTCGAATCTCTAAAGCTGCATTTTTCACACCTAAACCCCTTAGCACGACCCATAGACTTCATAGTTGAACTACACCTAGGACATTTAGGATTGAAATATTTAACTTCCCTAGCGAGCGACACTATCCTTATTTTTTCAATGTTTATCGTTACAACGCCGTTTAAAGGTCTAACACCACCATAGACTTCCACCACATCGCCAGGAATAAGCTTTTTAACAGTCTCTCTAAAACCGCCAGTGGGTTCATAGGCAGCACAGTCGAAAACTTCACCTTTAAAATCTACTTTAAATATTACATGCCCACCGGGTATCACATAAGGTTTCCCGCAGACTATTGCTTTAAATGCTATTGCCCGATATGGTTTAACTTCTTTAGGATCTTCCACCCATTTAAGATGAGCGTCGGTACCCTGGTTTGTTCTAAACATGACCCAACGCTCTATGGGCTCGTGAACTTCAACGATCTTCATGGCTTTTAGAAGCACGGTTGGGTCTTCACCTCTAATCCCGTATAAAACTGGATCCGGACCCCTAGGGGTTATAAGTATACGTCCAGTTTCATAGTCTAGATTGTTGAAAGTCATAGGGCTTGTAATCTTATCCATTAAAACTACACTTTCAACAGAGACTGTTCTAGGTGTACCTCTGTAGCTGATAGTTCTATATGTTAAAAGCTCGTAGGTGTAGTCGCCCTGAAGTTCCTCACCCACGGCAGCTAACGCTCCTATAACTCCTTTAAGGCTTTTACTTGCAAAGACTTCAACTCCACACTCACCAGCGGTTTTTAAAGCAAAGTCTACGTTTAGAAAATCATATAAAGCCATTTTAGAGAACAACTTAACCTTATCTGGAACAGCTCCGCTTAGGAAGACTACAGCTGGGTCAACATCATCTGATTGAGAGAGCTCTTCAACCGTATGTAACACTTCAAACTTAACCTTATCACTATGCTCGACTTCAGTTTTAACTCTTAACGCAATGGCACCGTTTCCCCTGGTTTTCCACGGGATGTTTGGGTTTAACCTAATCAATGCGGGATAGTCTTGAAACTCTACATTCAACTTTGCAAGCTTTTCAACGAGCACGGCAGCTACATACGTCGTACACCCACCACGTAGGGAGTCGGTATCGTCAAAGCCTATATGCAGTGTAACATCCATGATCTATACCTTACGAATCTATGTTGTAGAAATGGAAAACATGTAGAGGCTAAGCCTTAAACCAGCTAAACACCAAATATACGACCCTGTTTTCGGCAAGTTTAGGTATGGCTACTATAAACCTCTTTCTAACCGTCGTAGCTAATCTGCCAGATCTAACGATTTCAGTAGCACTTATAGCTTCATCCGGTCTTTTAACTTGAACGATGTATGGGGCATGATCTATACCTGGTCCCTTCCTATAGACTGCGAAGTCTGAGCCAAACTTTATACCTGTAGTCACCACGTAACCTCTATCTCTTAAATCTCGGTATACGAGGTATTTTTCATCAAATCCCTCTATAGCGATTCTACCGTATTTTTTCATGCCTTCCAACGTAAGCTCTAAACTTGTCAATTGATCTAAGACTCTTATAATCCCCTTCTCTAGCAAATACGTCCCCTCTAAGAGGTCGAGTATTAAAGGTTTGTCGAACTCAGGTGTTTTAGGCTTGCTTATACCCACCGGTTTGCCATAAAAGCCGAGCTTGTAGAGCCTCGACCCTTCTTCAGGATTCCAAACTATGAGCCTATCGCCAGCTAAGGTGGCGGTCGCTATAAAGACTTTCAAACAGGTTCACCTAGAGTTTCAAATGGGACTTCACCAGCGAAGAAGCTCCTGAGCTTATTTTCAATGCCATTAAGATTCGTTCTGACTTGCCTCCAGCTATCTCTATTTCTCAATGTGACTGTGTTATCTTGAAGGGTTTGATAGTCTACGGTTAATGCTAACGGTATACCCATTTCATCGGATCTGACGTATCTTCTACCTATTGAGCCGGAGTCGTCGTAGTATACGTCGAAGTCGGATTTTAAGAGACGCCTATAGACTTCTAAAGCCTTCTCTGGAATGCCATCTTTAGTGACGAGCGGATACACGGCTATCTGTATCGGTGCCACAGCTGTAGGAAGTTTTAGAATAGCCCTTCCTTCATGTTCAGTATAAGCATACTCCAAAACTGCGTAGAAAACTCTTTCCAAGCCGAAACTAGGCTCTATAACGTGAGGTATGAATCTCCTACCTTTTTCTTCAACTATAAGCTCACTTATTTTAACGTGTTCGGGTTTAATCAGGTAGTCTCCAAGCCTAACCACACTACTATTAGCCAAACTCTCGGTCAAAACTTCAGGGTTAGTACTCATTATCAGCTTTACAACAGCATCAGAGTTTTCTCCAAAATCCCTACGTATGGTCTCGTATACAGGCTCTACCTGAATCTTCTTAACGCTAGCAGGCTTTTCGAATTGTTTGTAAACTGTCATATCAACCCCACTATACTCCATATGTCTCTTCAAGTCGTAGTCCGTCCTATAATTGTGACCTGAAACCTCAACCCAGCCCCATCTATCGAGGAATATTTCTTGGTCGAATCCTTGAGAAGAATAATGCGCCCTCTCCCAGGGAAGCTTCTCCACAAACCTCTGACGGTTGTGGGGAATACCGAGATGCTCCATAAACCGCTTAGCTCTAACCATGAAGTATGCGAGCCACTCCATACCTATAAGACCTCTATCTAGGTACTCCCTAACCGTAAGCTCTAAAGGCTCTTCAGAGCCCTTCACCCTAGCCTCACCGGGCACTATTCTTAGACGCTCATTCTCAACTTCACTTATTCTCGGGCACTTGGAATCATCGGGGTCTATGAAGAGTTCAAGCTCCATTATGGTAAACTCTCTCAAACGTATCGGCCCCTGCCTCGGCGATATTTCATTTCTCAACACTTTACCGACTTGAGCTATAGCAAATGGAAGTTTTCCACGTTTTAAATCTAAGACCCTTCTGAATGCTAGAAACATGCCTTGGGCGGCTTCAGGTCTACCATAGCCGACGTCTTCCATGTATGGTCCTATAAACGTCTTAAACATCGTAGTAAAGTAGTACGGTTCACTCAGCTCGCCTCCACACTCGAGGCATTTCAAGCCTCTATCTAAGGCGAGCTTTTGAAGGGCCTTCAAATCCATATTTTCCACTTCAATGCTACTTAAGCTCAATGCTTCTTCAACTAAGTGGTCTGCTCTGAAACGTCTATTACAATTCAGACATCTGAAAGCTGGCTCTTTGAAACTGTCAATATGACCCGATGCTTTAAAAACTACTTCAGGGTTTACTACTGGTGTTTCAACTTCTACAAATCCTTCACTTTTTACAAACCATTTAATCCACATGTCTGAAATCTTACGTTTAAGTAGGACTCCCAGAGGGCCGAAGTCTAGAAAACCGCTAACACCACCGTAGATTTCAAAGGCTTCCCAGAAGAAGCCTCGGCTCTTAGCGAGCTTAAGCACCTTCTCATACTTGTCCACTTTAGAATTCATGGATATTTCCACCGTAGAATATAACATATACAATAGCCTATATTATTCTTTCTTCAGAAAAAACGGTTGGTATGCAAACGACTAAATGGCTTTTACCTTTTTAACGACCCACGGCCTTACCTTAGTTAAGATTTTACATCCACATTCGGGACACTTAAGATCTGGGCTCACCTTCATTCGCCCGTATGGTATTAAAGCACCGCATTTAAAACACCTGTAAAATATCTCACCCGAAGACATTAACCTCTATTGTAGAGGTGGTCAGCTTAAAACTTTTCTATAAAAAATTGAAGGGTGCTACTTTTTAAAGAAGCGCGGTAAATACTGTGCATGAACATTAAGCAGGTCGTCGAGGAGCCTATCGACTTCATCCGGCTTTAGTTTCGCTGCTACTTGGGGATCTTGAAGAAGTGCTTGAAACGCTAAACTTCTATCACCAGTTAAAGCTGCTTCAACTGTAAGTCTCTGAACTTCAACGTGGTTGTTTAAAACAGCCGCTAGAGGCGGTGGGAGCATGCCCACATGCATTGGGATCACCCCATAGCCTCCTACAACAGAGGACACTTCTACAATCGCATCGAAGGGTAGGTTTTCTATCGCACCTCTATTGAGAGTATTAACTACATAGACTTCATTCTTATTCTCTACAAGGGCCTCAATTATATCCACCACTAACACCGCTTCCCCACTGGGCAATAAGTCGAGGCTTAAGTCCCTTACCCCGATTGCCATATCTTCTACAAGCTTTTCCCATTTGGCAGTTCTCTTCTGCTCCTCAGCCATATCGTGAACGACTAAGCCAAACTTCATTCTAAGTCCCTGTAGCCTACCTTTATACTCCTCTTCTAAATCGCATAGAAACGGGAAAAACTCAGTCCAATGGGACCAGCAGTACGGTAGTATCCCATAGTTTTCTAGAAAAAGTTTCACAATTGGATTTGAGGACCTTTCCTTTACCAGCTGGAAGGCATCTCTACCATCTTTGAGCTTTAAGCTCAATATGGCTGCACAGTGGTTTATACCAGCAGCTGGTGCTGGGGTTAGAATACTCTCAGGTTCTACACCGACTATTTCAGCTAGATAGTTTGGATTAGATGGTATTGAGGAGCATGTACAAAGACCTATAACCTTTACTTTTGAATTCTTGACCATAGCCATGCAATTGGTAGGCACGGGGTTTGTATAATTGAAGACCCAAGCCTTCGGAGAAGCTTCCTCTAATTCCTTTACCATTTCGACTAAAACTGGTACGTGGCGGAAAGCACGCATTATACCACCTGGACCCACTGAATCGCATACAGACATGTAAACCCCATATTTTGCAGGTATCTCTATATCGTACTCCCAAGCCTTTAAACCGCCAACCGCTATGGCAGTTATAACGAAGTCGGCGTCTGTTAGAGACTCCACCCTATTCGTTGTCGCCTCGACTTTGAGTGGGGAATTGGTCTTCTCAATCAGCCTTCGGGAGAGTTGAAACATCACGTTAAGCCTATGCTCGTCTATATCCATTAGACATATCGTACTATCCTGTAGAAGCTTAGACTCTATAAAGAGCCTCATGAGTTGAGGTGTGAAAGTACTGCTTCCACCACCTATGATGGTTATTTTAAAGCCCATAGTTGAAAATAGGTTACTAAGAAGTATTATAAGCCTTTCGAAGACTTTAGGTCAATAGCGGCTCAGACAAATGCCTTCCGCTCATAGACCTCTCACAGTAACTTTGACTCATCACAGCCGCTAGTTAATCTTGTATGAAGACTATCTAAAAAGGCTTTACGCGGAAAATGGCAAAGGTTTATTTTAAGAAACGTATCATAGTTTCTGAAGAAGAGTCTTGACTCTTGAAAGCCTTGGAAGATCTCTCAGAGATGCTTTAAATAGAGTTTTAAAAGCCCCTAAAGTCGATAGGGATCTTATCAGAAGCCTCGTAAACGACCTTGTTAGAAGTCTTCTTCAAGCTGATGTTCAAGTTGAGCTCGTAATAGACCTTGCAAAGAGAGTTGAAAGCAGAGCTTTAAATGAGAAGCCGCCGCCGGGTTTTACGGAGAGAGAATATCTCGTGAAAATAGTATACGATGAAATTGTGAAGCTTTTAGGAGGAGAAGGCGTCCCACCCTTCTCGATGAAACAGGGTAAGATGAATGTTTATATGCTCGTTGGCTTACAGGGCTCGGGTAAAACTACAACTGCTTGCAAACTCGCCTTTTACTATCAGAAGAGGGGGGTTAGAACCGGACTCATATGCGCAGACGTTTACAGGCCAGGGGCATACCAGCAACTCAAACAGCTAGGCGACATGGTCAAAATACCAGTATATGGAGAGCCAAATGAGAAAGACCCTGTTAAAATATCGTTAAACGGTTTGAGATTCTTCCATGATGCCAAACGGGAGCTTGTAATCATAGATACCGCTGGAAGACATAAAGATGAAGAGTCGCTTATGAGGGAGGTGAGAGAACTTTACGAGACTATAAAGCCCGATGAGGTCATCCTGACGGTTGACGCTACGATAGGGCAACAGGCATATAATCAGGCTAAAGCGTTCCATGAAGCCGTTAAGGTTGGCTCCATAATATTGACTAAAATGGATGGGTCTGCACGTGGAGGAGGGGCTTTATCGGCTATAGCTGCTACAGGAGCACCTATAAGGCTTATAGGTGTTGGTGAAAAAATCGAAGATTTAGAAGTATTTAATCCTAGAAGGTTTGTAGCTAGATTGCTTGGGTTTGGAGACATCGAAGGACTTATAGAGAAGTTTAAACAAGCTGAAGTTAAAGTCTCTGAAAAAGAGGCCAAGGAGGTTCTAACTGGAAAGTTCACTCTCGAAGAGCTCTATAAACAGATGGAGAGTTTAAGAAAAATGGGGCCACTTAAATCCATCGTAAGCCACTTACCAGGCTTTGCCTACAGTCTTCCAAATGAGTCTCTTGAAGAAGTTGAGGGTAAGATGGATAAGTGGAAAGCCATAATAGAGTCTATGACTAAAGAGGAAAGATTAAACCCTAAAATCTTGAACTCCTCAAGAATACGTAGGATAGCCCGCGGTGCTGGGGTTACTGAGAGAGACGTAAAAGACCTGGTTAAATACTATGAGCAGACAGTTAAACTTCTGAAAACTATGCGTGGTAGACGGGGTTTATTAAGGACGGGAAGGCTATTAGGCTCTAACGTCCCATGAGCCGTGCGTAATTTATTCATCGATTAAGTATCAGATTAAAATGCTAAAGCCAAAGCCAATAACTGAGGAAAATACTTAAAAGGGTGGATTTTATTATCAAAAAACAATTGAAAAGGGGGGTTTTTAACGGCTTCTAAGGGGTTTAGAAGAAAAACAAGAAAGCTTTTACGTCTTAGGGGAGATGAGAACCCGCTTAAAGTAACTTCTATTCTTCGCAACTATAAGCTAAACGAATCTGTCGTAGTGGATATAAATCCGAGCATCCATAAGGGTATGCCTCACAGGAGGTATCATGGTAAGGTCGGAGTTATCGTTGGAAAAAGAGGAAGGGCTTATATCTTAAAAATGATTGATGGAAGTGTGGAGAAGACGCTTATAGTTAGGCCGGAGCACTTGAAAGCACTGATTCATTAATACTCGGTTAAGATATGGGTGGAGGGGATGGTTATCAAAAAAATTAAAGAGGTAGATGTAACTATAGCTGAGGTCTACGGTATATTTAAGGATATAAAAAATCCCAGCCCTTTCCAAGCTAGAGTTTTAGAGTATGTACGTAAAATGACTAAAGTAGATCCTTCGAAAGCTTCTGAACTTATTAATAGATTGATTGAAGAATTCAATATTGAACGTGATAGGGCTGTACAAATCGTTAATGTTATGCCTGAAAGCATTGAAGAGCTCAGGATTTTCTTTACTGGGTTAAAGGGTAAACTTGTAACGGCTTCTCAGCTTAAGAAGATGCTAGAATTACTAAACGAGTATAGACTTCAAAAGCCTATCTGAATTATCTGAATACTTAAAATTAGAGGTGTTAATGCTAATGAAGTATCAAAAGACCTACGAGGACTACGGTTACATATTAAATATCCTTCCATATCCTTCTAGAAGGGCTCCGAAAATGGTTCAACTTGTAGGCAACACAGTGGAGATTATAGGTGAGAAATATTTTACGCTATTGGAGGCTGTTCTTAAAAAGAACATCTCCGTGACTGTAGGCGAAAGAGTGGCGTTAAGCAGAGGACCCGAAAGTAAAATCGCGTTTGTAACCGGACGGTTAAGTTACCATGAGCTTTCCGGACCAGCTCAAGCAGAACTCCCGGAAATAATAGAGAAGATAGTAGCCGATAATGAGAAGGAGTTTGTAGAGTTCTTCAACAAATCTCAACCCATAAGTCCTAGGATGCATGCTTTAGAGTTGATACCAGGTGTGGGGAAGAAGTACATGTTATCCATATTGAGGGAGAGGAGTATAAGCCCTTTTAAATCCTTTAAAGATGTAAAAGAGCGGACTGGAATACCAGACCCCGTTAAACTTTTAACGAAGAGAATTTTAGAGGAGCTTATGGAAGAAAACCCCAAGTATAGGCTTTTCGTGAAAGGTTGAACATGGATTTTAAAGAGGTTGTTCAAACACTTATCAGGGTTGGAATAGCTTCTCCTAGTAAGAGGCTTGGACAACACTTCATGGTTGATGGTGAGCTTCTACGTAGACTCGTAGATTACGCTTATATTTCAAATGAAGATGTTGTTTTAGAAGTTGGAGCTGGAATAGGTCTTCTTACGAAACTTCTATCTGAAAAAGCCAAGATTGTATACGCTGTTGAATTGGATCGTAAACTTGTAAACTACTTAAAAAGTAGATTCCCCGATTGGTCTAATGTAAAAATCATTGAGGGTGATTTTCTTAAAATTAAAATCGAGGGGTTTAATAAAGTCGTTTCAAACCCTCCGTATGCGATATCAACTCCAATGATTCTAAAACTCATCAAAGAAAGGCCAGATATTATTGTTTTAACTCTTCAGGAAGAGTTTGCCCGAAAATTGTATGCTGAGCCGGGTGATTCAGAATATGGTAGATTAACCGTTCTGACGGCTTTAAACTACGACGTTGAGGTAATGGAGAGGATTTCTGGAGAAGCCTTCTACCCCAAAAGTAAAGTTAAAAGCGTTGTGGTTAGACTTAAACGTAAAGATCGTACTTTAGATCCAATAATGTTCGAAACCGTTAAAAAAGTTGTAACTGAAGCCTTTACCCTAAGGAATAAAAAACTAACGAGTTACATTAAAAGGATAGTTCCAAACATGGAGTTACACTATGATTCTAAAACCCGAGTATATCAGACCCCTCCAGAGGTTTTCTTAGAAATTGCGGAACGTTTTTTAAGAAGCCAACTAGATAGAAATGAGTGTGAGTGGCTTTGAAGGCGAAAAACTTTAGGAAGATTTCTGGAGCAGCATATACTAGACGTGAGTACATCGGAGGAGCCCCTCAGAGTAAGATAGTTCATCTTACAATGGGAGACCCCAATGTAGATTTCAAGTATGAGGCTAGACTTATAGCACTTGAAGATGCGCAGGTAAGGCATAATGCTCTAGAAGCAGCCAGAATGGCTGTTAATAAGTTTCTGGAGGAAAAACTCGGAGGCAAAGGTTATTTTCTAAAAATATCTGTTTATCCACATCACGTGCTTAGAGAACATAAAGTCATGACTGGGGCTGGGGCGGATAGGCTTTCAGAGGGAATGCGTAGGGCATTTGGAAGACCGGCTGGATTAGCTGCAAGAGTTAAAAAGGGACAGAATATAATGATTCTACGTACCACTGAAAACGGTTTGAGCTTCGCTAAAGAGGCTCTAACAAGGGGAGCTAGTAAAATGCCTATCCCCACGCGGATCGATTTAATAACGCTATAGGCGTCATAGTGGACAGTTAGAGGTGTCTATCTTCTTTAATTTAAGGCTTGAAGAAGAGATGATCCAGAGAGAAGTTGTATCTAGAGGCTTTAAACGGGTTTTAATTCAAACTCCTGAAGGTTTAAGACCTCATTTAAAGAAACTGATCGATAGACTTAGAGAGAGCGGTGTAGCTGTTTCGCTTTCTGGAAATCCATGCTTCGGTGCTTGCAACATAGCTTTAACCGAAGCTGAGAAGCTTAAAGTAGATGCGATAATTCACATTGGACATAGCCAAATGGTTTCACACAGGAATATACCAGTCCTATACTTTGATGCCATGTATGATTCCTCCGTTGGAGAATGCGTTAGCAGGTTGGAGGGACAGATTAAGAGTGCCGGTACAAAAGTGGCGTTATTTTCAAACCTTCAGTTTGTAGGGTGTTTAGAAAAAGTACGGAGCATTCTTGAAAATTGGGGTTTAAAAGTCTTAATAGGAAGCGGTGTAGGTGTTAAATATCCGGGTCAAGTATTAGGATGCAATTATACAGCTCCTTTAAACGTCGAAGAATATGTGGATTTCTTCCTCTTCATAGGGGATGGAGGCTTCCACCCATTAGGTTTAGCACTACTGACTAATAAAAAGGTTTTAGCGTTAAATCCGATAACGTGCTCACTTAGTGATATGTCAGAGCTGAAGCGTAAATACCTGAGGAAGATCTACGCATCGATAGTTAAAGCTAGAACGGGGAAAGTTTTTGGAGTGCTGGTTGGACTTGAACCTGGACAGTTCAGACTTGAGCTTGCTGAAGGAATTAAAAAACTCATTGAAGCCACTGGTAGAGAGGCTTACATTATAGGATTCACCTACTTAAGCCCAGACTTCTTAGAAGCTTACACATGGATAGACGCATTCGTTAATACGGCTTGTCCAAGACTTTCAATAGAAGATTCGGAGAGGATAAGTAGACCTATTTTAAATCCGGCCGAGCTTTTAGTGACTTTGGGTTTAATCAGCTGGGAGGAATATGTTGGAGAATATTCTTAAGCGTAGAGAGCTTGAAATGCTGTTGGAGCGGCTTAAAGCGCATCCATCGCCTAGCAGATTTCTAGAGCAGTATACGATACCAGCAGACTTAGCAGCTAGGATTCTATCAGTAGCTACATATGTCTACGGTGATATTCTAGGTAAAATTGTATTTGACTTAGGATGTGGAACTGGTAGACTGGCTATAGGGTCTTCCATTCTAGGCGCCAATTATGCGGTAGGTTTTGACATAGATAGGATTGCTCTAAAAGTAGCCAAATCGAATGCCGTTGAAGCCGGAGTTTCAGATAAAGTCGACTGGGTTTTGTGCGACGTGGCTAAACTTGAAGGACGTTGTGATACCGTTATTCAAAATCCTCCGTTTGGAACGGGGTTTAGAGGAGCAGATAGCATTTTTCTAAGAAAGGCTTTAGAGATCGGCCATATCATATACACCATTCATAAAAGTGAAACTGATGAGTTTATTAGGAGGATTGTAGAAAAATATGGTGGTTCGATTTCAACCGTATTCAAATCTTCAATAAGCATACCTAAGATGTTTGAATTCCATAGGAAAAGGTCTTACGTGTTCCAGGTAAACGTGTATCGGATTGAGGTGGGTTCATTTGATAGGAAAATCGAGGGGGAAAGTCGTCGTCCCGGGCGATAAAATAGGTGTTGTAGAAGAGTATATTCCTCATAACGGCACTTACGAGTATAATAACGAAATAGTTTCGTCTTTATTTGGCTTTTTAGAAGAAGACATTGAAAGGCACACGGTTAGTGTAAAAACGACAAAACGGATTTTACTTCCAAAACCCAGAGATATAGTATATGCTGTTGTCGTATCGGTGTCTGAAAAGAACGCGTCAGCCATGATAATATCTGTTAACAATAGATTACTCAACGATTATTTCTCAGGTTTAATACATATTAGGACGTCTAACATAGATAATACGAGGAGTATCAGAAGCTTACTTAAACCAGGAGATGTGGTGAAGTGCGAAGTGTTAGGCTACAATAATGACGTCTACCATTTAAAAATACATGGTCCAGAGTTTGGGGTAGTTTACGCCCTATGTACGAAGTGTAGAGGAGTATTGGTAAGAAGCGGTAAAGAACTTAAATGTCTGATTTGCGGCAATATTGAAAACCGTAAGACTGCTAATGACTATGGCATTATCAGATTGAGGTGGTTTACTTGAAAATTCGAGTTTTAAAGCTTAAAGATAGAGAAGTTGAGCTTGAAATAGAAGATGAGGGACATACTTTTTTAGGAGCCCTTCAAAGCATCTTCCTAGAAGACCCTAGAGTTGAATTTGTAGGATATAACGTCTCCCATCCATTGATGCCTAAAGCTACGTTCATGCTGAGAGTTACTTCGGGTAATGAAGTAGGCACCGTTTTAAAAGATGGCGTGAAAAACCTAAACGCTAAACTTAAAGAACTTGAAAGCCGTTTCCTCGAAGCCTACGGAGATGTTGAGAAGTAGCGTGAGAGGCTAATATTTGAAGAAAGTCGAAAACATTCTTCGAGATAAGGGGTTGGCGAGCTTCGGAGATTCCCTAGTCAATTTTCTCTTCAGTCTAGCCGTTACAAGGAGCCTAGGTAAGCCTGCCGGTTTGAGAATGGATAATAAAGTGCTCGCCGAAGCCGTTAGAAGATCTAGACTAAGAAGCTTCATACCTAGGAGAACGGATAGAAAAGCCGCAGGCGACTGCGCTGAAGCCATAATAGCCTACGCATGGCTTGAAGAAATCATGACAACAGATGAGTTTGTAGAAATAATTATGAATGATATTGACAACCCCGTTAATGCATTTAAAAATCTCATAGAGAAGATCATGGGGGATTTAACGGAAAATGCCGATAAAGACTGTTAAAAAGGAGATTAGAGTTTTAGGTTTAACCAAGGTATCTTTAAACCATAGAGTAGATGTTCTAGGTGTAGTATATAGAGGTTCTTCCATCATGGACGGTATATTATACTTCAAAACCGAAGAGGTTGAAAAGTATGGACTTCCAAAGCTTATTAGAGAGAATAAGCACTTCAAACAGTTGAGGGTTTTAATCTTAAAGTCTAAGGATGGATTTAACTGTGAAGAACTTTGGAGGGAGACCAGTATACCCGTATTATGCTTGGATGAGTTAGGCAACGTAAAATCCTATGGTGTAGATAGAGAGAATGCCCTTAGAATAATTCGTGTAACTTCGATAGACGGTGAACCTGAGGTTTTAAAAGTTGCCTCCAAACTCAAATCTGCCTTAGAGGAAAAATTTAAAAGAGGCTAGTCTCTTTCTCTTCAGAGAAGAGAATTGATGGAGTTTTGCCCTAAGTGTGGAGCTAGAATGATAATTAAGCGCGCAGATGAAGGTGTGAAGCTAGCATGTCTTAAATGTGGATATGAAGAACTTAGGAGGGTTAAAACTCTACAGGCTAAGTATGAGAATCAAACAAAGATGGGGAAAGAGACGTTAGTAGTCATACCAAAGGAGGATGCGGATTTATCCACATTGCCTACTACGGATGTTGAATGCCCTAAATGTGGATATGGAAAAGCATACTGGTGGATCATGCAGACCAGGAGTGCAGATGAAGCGCCGACTCAATTCTTCAGGTGTAAAAACTGCGGATATGTATGGAGAGAATATGCGTAGATGATGCTGATAGGGGAAGGCTTTTACAAAGTTGAGCCTATTATCAGCTTTTAACTCTTATGAGCTTAGGTCTACCCATAATCATCCAATACTCCACTTCAACCGATGGCTTTAGCTTATCTAGAAGCTCGGTTTCAATACCCGTCACTTCTAAGACTTCAAAGTTCTCTAAGTCCATGATTTGAGCTATGTTCCCACTGACGGATATTACCTGACCATTACGCTTATCTATCATAGGTACATCTACTTTAGCGTCTACAGGTGACACTATGCTCCTTTTAACACCGTCGAAAACTCCTATGGCTACTAGTCTAACTTTAGCACTTCCATGTTTACCAGGCTTCGACTTTTCCATAGTGACCACTCTCGACGGCTCACCATCTATGATCACATACATACCTTCTTTAAGAGAGCCTATTTCAGCTGGTCGACTCATCAGCAAGCACCAACATAAAAATATCAGCAATCTCCTCTTAAATCTTCCGACGATAAAATCTCAGCTTTAAGAGAAGACCTATTATAAGCATTTAAAACCTTCGTAACAGCCTCTTCAACAGCCATAGAAGCGCCTAAATATATTATATGGCTGAAGCAACCGAACTTACAATCTGAAGACCCGAAACCTTTAAGCTGAGGATTATGAAGCCCGATTTTTGCGATTTCCTTAGCCACTAGACATTCAACCCTATCTATAGTCTTACATACTATCACTCTCTCTATAGAGACGCCTTCGTTTGAAAGTAGAAAGTCTATATGCCACTTAATCTTTTTATGACCGGATAAATGCCTCTTAAGGCGATTTTCAAGGCTTTGAGCTTTAGATCCAAGGGCAGAACCGACGTAAACGTAGAAACCTTCATCAAATCTCACGTAACCTAAAGCTCCAATTTTAACTGTTAAAGGCTTCCAAACCCTCAGTATTAAACTGTAACATCCTTTACTGCACATTCTTCCCACCGTCAGATTTGCCCAACACTTTCTCTATGGAAAGCTACAATCTTCAATAGAAACTATGAAAGTCTAATGTAAAAGCTTAAAATAGTAGCTATTCTGCTCCACCGTTTACTTTAATCCTATCAAATCGCGGTGATAGACCCATGAGCATTAAACCTTCTAGAACCTCTTTAAACATCCAGTAGGGGTCTTCTTTTTCGAGGATTAGAACCTTGCCTCTTTTAAGACTATTGAAGTGTTTTCTGTCTCTTGTTATGAGGACCGCCTCATTCGATTCTACAAATTGTCGAATATTGTCATCCTCCACGTTCGGAGGATATATATCGTTTAAATGGTAAACGTTAACGTATCCTAGGACTTTAAGGTAAGCCTTAATATAGTATGGTATCATAGCATCGAGGACTATTACTGGCTCCTCCATTCTTAGGAAGAATAATGGGATGCGGGTAAATAAATTTTGTACACTTTTTTATATAAAAAAATTTATTGATTTATACTTGACTCGAGCCGATCAAAGGCTGAGCTGGGACGCCGAACTGTGTTTCATAGAGTTTCGCGTAAAGGCCTCCTTTCCTCAGAAGCTGTTCATGAGTACCTTCTTCAACTATTCTACCGTTATCTAAGACTATTATCCTGTTTGCGAGTTTAACGGTTGCGAGTCTATGGGCGATGATTATACAGGTCCTCCCTTCTAGAAGTTTAACCATAGCTTCTTGGATCATAGATTCTGTTCTTGAATCCAAACTACTAGTAGCTTCATCTAGGATCAGAATTTTCGGATTCTTGAGCATAGCTCTTGCGAAGCTTATAAGCTGTCTCTGACCTACTGAAAGATTCTCACCGCCAGGGGTTACCACTGTATCATAACCTTGAGGAAGGTTTTCTATGAGTTTTTCAAGACCCAGCGATTTAATAATGCCTTCAACTTGTTCTCTAGACGCTTCTGGAAATCCAGCCCTAATGTTCTCAAAGATCGTGTCGTTGAAAAGTATCGGTTCCTGAGGCACTAGAGCCGTAGCCTTACGTAGAGATCTAAGGGTGAATTCTCTAAGGTCGTGACCATCGATCAATATACGTCCTTCCTGAGGATCGTAGAGTCTCATTATGAGGTTTGCCAGCGTTGTCTTACCTGCACCTGTAGGACCAACGACAGCCAGGATCTCTCCAGCTTTAACTTTAAAGCTTATGTTTTCAAATACATTGTTTGAACCGTAACCGAAGCTGACGTTTTCGACAACTATTTCACCATTGTTGATTTCTAAATCCTTAGCGTAGGGAGCGTCTTTAACGGCTGGCTCTGAGTTTAGGAAAATGTAGACTCTTTCAGCAGCAGCCAGAGCAGACTGGAGAGTTGTATAGAACATTACGACCATCATTATGGGTCTGAAGAAGGACTCGGTGTAACCGTAAAAGGCTAAAAGCCCACCTATAGTAAACTCGTGTGAAACTATCAGTAAACCGCCATAACCTATAAGTATTGCGAAAGATAGAGCTCTAACGGAGTCTAAAGATGGACGTATGAGCGAAGATATCAATATTGCCTTCACCCTCGTAGCCATCGTTTCACGGCTTATACGTTCAAACGATTGAGCGTCGATATTTCTACGCTCTGTAAATGCTTGAGCAACCCTGACACCAGATACGCTCTGTTCAACACTGCTGGTCAGCTGGCTTACCTTAACCCTAGTTTCTCTAAATACCTCACGAGCCTTCTTTGCGAAGAACCTTGTAAGGAGGAACATTATGGGTATTGTTGACGCAACAGCCAGCGTAAGTGTCAGGTGCATGGTTGCCATCATGTATATAGCACCTATTATTGTAGATGCACTTACCAGGAATTCTATAGCGCCCATTGAGACGACTTCACCCATCGCCGCTATATCGTTAGTCACTAAGGATATTATCCTGCCAGATGGTCTTTGAGATACATAGTGTACATCGATCTCCATTAGATGCTGAAACGTTTTACTTCTTAAATCGAATAAAAGCCTCTGGTTTAGGTAAGCTGTCAAATACCTTCTGAGCGCTGTTAGAAGAGTCCCTGTAGCGATAGCCAAAATTGCTAAAATTGTATAGAAGACCAATGCGTTAGCATCCATGGCTACGATTCCCCTATCTATTATTAGTTTGCTGAGATATGGTGTTACTACGTTTAAACCTATGGTGACTATTGAAATTGCAACGATAGCTAAAACCGTAAATTTCATCGGCGCTAAAATCTTAAGAAACCATTTAAGTAGGGTAGATGTTGGGACTTCAACCGGTTTCTCATCCGTGGCCCTCTCAGCCTGATGCATGATGTGCCAGGCCATTGTTTTACACCTCCCTAGACCCAAGTATTTGAGACTCGTAAATCTTAGCGTATAATCCGTTCTTAGCTATTAGCTCATCGTGAGTGCCGTCTTCAACTATGCGTCCATCATCTAGAACCACTATTCTATCGGCAAGTTTTAAAGTGGATAAACGTTGAGTTACTATGAAAACGGTCTTATATTTTACGAGCTCCTTTAAAGCTTCACATATCTCCTTTTCCGTTTCAGAGTCCACGCTTGACGTGGAATCGTCGAGTATTAGAATCCTCGGGTTTAAGATTAAAGCTCTAGCAATGGCTAATCTCTGCCTCTGACCACCGGATAACGTCACGCCACGCTCACCTATTATAGTGTCATATTTTTCAGGTAGACTCATTATAAAGTCGTGAATACGTGCAATTTTAGCCGCTTTCTCAATCTCCTCATATGTAGCATTGGGTTTACCGTACGCTATGTTCTCCCGTATGCTTACTGGAAATAGGAAAATATCTTGATGTACAACGCCTATATATTTACGTAAGGAGCCTATTTTAACGTCTCTTATATCACAACCGTCTATTAGAATACGACCTTTCTGAGGGTCATAAAATCTGGGTATAAGCTTTATCAAGGTGCTTTTACCTGAGCCTGTAACCCCTACAAGGGCAACTTTCTCACCGGGTCTGACTTCTAAATTTATACCCTTAAGCACTGGTTTATCAGGATCATAGCCGAAAACAACGTCTTCAAAAACTACATGCCCTTTGATGTTCGGAAGCTCTATGGCATTAGGCTTTTCTTTAACTTCCGGCTCGGCATCTAACGCTTCAAAAACCCTCCCGGCAGATATGCTTGTCCTTTGATAGTCTGCAAATAGGAAGCCGAAGGACATTATAGGCCAGACGAGGTAGCCTAGATACATGGAGAAGGCTATCAGGTCTCCTATTGTGATTTCATTACTGAAGAACCTTAACCCTCCATATAGGTATACGATTGCAGATGCAATGCCAATAACGAGGTTTAGAAATGGCCATGTTCGAACAGCGAGCTTTTCAGAGCGCATGCTAAGGTCGTAAACCTGCTTATTTATAGATTGGAACTTTGTAAAAGCCCAGTTTTCAATTCCAAGTGCTCTGATCACCCGGAAGCCGGAAACGGATTCTGCAACAACGGTGTTTAATCTACTCTGTTCGATCCATCTACGGTCAAATATTGGTCTTACGAATTTGGCGAAAACCATGGATATTATCGCTATGAACGGTACTGTGATGGATATTGCTATTAAAGCCATTGAAATGTTTATTGAAATAAGTATTGTAGAAACCAGTAGAATCATCAGAATAGAGCTTAATAGTTGCGTTACACTAGAGCTTATGAAGTTACCTATTGTATCTATGTCGCTTGTGATACGGTTTATTATCTGTCCAACGTCAACTCTATCGAAGAAGCTGTAGGATAGGTCTTGTAAATGTCTATAAAGTTGCAGCCTCATGTTGTGGCTGATTTTCTGAGACATCAAGCCTGATAAGTAGTCTCTTAAGAAGAAGATAGCCCCGTGTAGAACAGTTAAACCTAGTATTGCTGTTGCATACAGCCATATGTTTGAAGCAGACCCCATGAAGACGTTATTTATAACATCTCTACTGATCCAGGGTAGGAGGAGGTCTATTGCCGTTCCAACTACTACAAGCGTCATTGAAATCGTAAAGAGAAGCTTATGTGCTATGAGGTATTTGAAAAGTCTCGGTAGAATTCTCTTAGTAGATTTACCCGTATAAGCCATACGAGTCACCTCGAAACAGTGGAGAGGAGTTCGTCCATAAGCCTACGGTATTTTTCACTCCTGTAAAGCTCCAGATGGGTTAAAATGTCCATTAATAGGAAGGATGCCGGAGGCTTTAAAGCGGAGGGATTTACATCTTTACTGGCTAGGTTCTCTAAAACCATTCTTTTTGAAGCGTTAAACTCTTCAATTAGCCTAGTAAGCTTAGATATATCTGATACTCTATAGCCAAAGCTTTGTATGAGCGATGCAATCTCTCCATAGAGCTTTTCATTCCAATCCTTAACCGAAGACTCAGCCTTCTCACTTAAACTGTAACTTACAATGTAGTGTCTAGCTGAAGCTCTATAGAACCGCTCTATGATATTCCCCCGTCTACGTTCGTAAACAAGTTCAATTAAGCCAGCGGCCTTTAGAACCTTCAGGTGATGGTCGATAGAGGAGGCTGGCTTATCCAATATTTTGGCAAGTTGATTTGTAGACATTTCTCTGATTTTTAAGAGGTTTAATATTTGACATCTGGTTTCATCGGCTAGGAGCTTAGCAACTTCGGCGTCTTTGATTATAATAATCTCTTTCAAGTTTTCCACTTCCAATTTATTGGAACGTTACAATAAATTGTAATGAAGACATATAAACCTTTCTGATCCATAGATGGACAAAAAACCAAATTTACTAAAAGGGCTTAGGAGCGTGAAAATAAAGGCCTCCACTTTGTAAGTAAATGCTAATACTTTTACATAACCTTGATGATATGGTTTTAGATATTATGAGCGTAGGAGAATTGCAGAAACTTATGAGAGAAATCTACTTTGAGAGGGATAAAAAGAGGGGGATTTTCACAACCTATATATGGTTTATATCTGAGGTGGGGGAGTTAGCTGATGCTTTAGTTAAAGGTAAAGTGGTGGACGTTGCTGAAGAAGCAGCCGATGTAATGGCCTGGCTACTGAGCCTCTGCAATCTAATGAATATAGATTTGGAGAAGGCGGTCTCTGAGAAATATGGTAGAGGATGCCCAAGATGCCATGCTATACCATGTCAATGTGAACCCTACCGATGACTTACGCTTCCAAGTTATGGCTTAGCCTACACTGAGTTTAGCTCCAGAAAATCTCCAACAATATCATACGAAGAGCTACTTCAGATTAAAAGGGAAGACTATCCAATATATTTTTAAAACTTTATCAGACAGCTAAAAGCAACCATACAGCCTGAATTACTCACCTAGTTGCGATTCATCAAAACCTTGGGAGAGCTTATAATAGACAACTTCTCCTCTACGATCTACGACAGCCAACAGGAGCTCTTTATCCGAATACGTACCAGATCTGATAACTCCGAGCAAATCCTCTATTTTAACTGGTTTACCTTCTGAAACCCCTATGACCAGATACTTAGCAGATTGCTCACCATATGTTCCACGTTCGTACAGTAGAAAATCTAACCCGATTCCATAGCCCCTGCGGATCACATACCCCTTATCCCTCAAATCTCTATATATTAGAAATCTAATCCAAACATCCGGATCCACGGGGATCAGCCTTTCAGTGGCGTCCTTCAATGTAAGCTCACGATCAGCTTCAAAAAGTCTGAGTCTACCTTCACTCATTAAGTATAGAGCTTCTTCACCAGTTAAAACGAGAAAATTACCCTCTTTAACACCATAGCCTTTCTGAATTAGAAAACTCCTATAATCGCTATCCTTAACTAGAATTCTACCATCCTCTAAGAAGGCTATACCGCTTGGAGGTTTAAACTCTGAATCCATCCTCTAAATTTCTAACAGAAGACGTTTAATTAAACGTTTAGAATATGTATCGAGGCTAAAATTCGGCGAAATTAAAATCTATAGGAGAGGGCTTAAGTTTCTAGCATCCAGTTCTATCAATTTACCTCCAATAAACCCATCATCTAAGTCTCAAACTCTCAAGGTTTCTCGGAGCAACTGCTGGAAGTTTGAAGATGTGCGATATCGCCGAGGATAGGTTTTGTGTTTTCTGCGCTTCACCATGACATATGACGACCATTTTGGGCCTGGGAGATAGTCTCTTAACATAGGAAAGAAGTTGACGTCTGTCTGAGTGGCCGCTGAAGCCTTCAATAGATTTAACATTCATATTGACTTTAATGATATCTGCTTTACCATCCTTAGACATCAGAGGAATCTCTCTTAAACCATTTTTAATCCTACGACCTAAAGTACCCTCGATCTGGTAACTGACGAATACAAGAGTGTTTTTCGGGTTTTCAGACATAAGTCTAAAATACTCAAGCACAGGTCCACCCTCCATCATACCAGATGGTGCCAGAATTATAGACGGCTCGCTCTCAGCTATTTCAAGCCTCTGGTTTGGATTTGAAATAGAAGTGAAGTGTTCAGATTGGAATACGTTCACGTCTTCACGTAGAATAAGGTCTCTAAGCTCTTGAGACAGGTATTCGGGGTAGGCTGTGTGAATGGCTGTGGCTTCATTTAACATACCATCTATGTATACTGGAACCTCTTTAAGTAAACCCTTCCTCATATAGGAGTCTAAAACTATCATTATTTCCTGACCCCTACCTATGGCTGGAGTAGGTATTAGAACTCTTCCACCGTTCTCGATTGTCTCATTCACTGTAAGTATGAGCGATTTTTCCACCTCGTGTCTAGGAGGCATGACGTCTTCTTCACCGCCATACGTAGATTCCATTACTAGAGCTTCAACCCTTGGAAAGTTTGTTGAAGACGGGTCTAGAAGCATGGTTTTACCGTTTTTGAAGTCTCCCGTTATCACAATGTTATAGTGGCCCTCACCTATATGTATGTGGGCTATTGAAGAGCCGAGTATGTGTCCGGCATTCCATAGGGTGAGCTTGACATCCGGAGCTATATCTACTACGTAGCCATATCTAAGGGTTACAGTGTGCAGAATCATCTCTCTAACGTCTCTCTGGGTATACGGAGGAATTATGCCTTCCTTAGCAGCAACATCTAAATAGTCGAGCAGAGCCAGAACCATGAGACTTAGAGCGGGTTCAGAACAGTAGACCGGGCCCTTATACCCATATTTATACAATAATGGGATAGCCCCACAGTGGTCTAAGTGGCTATGCGTTACAATGACCGCATCGAGGGTGTCGAAGTCTAAACAGTCAAAGTCTAAATATGGAAACATCTGACTTGACTTAGATGCACCTGGATTTATACCACAATCTACCAGTATAGAGCTCTCCTTAGTTTTAACTAGTATGGCGGATCTACCGACCTCTCTAAACCCTCCAAGTGGTACTAGCAGAACTTCATCCACCGGGAAAATCAAGGGTCTAAATATCCGCTCACCGTCTTCTCTTAAAGCCCTCTCCCTCTCCTTTGTATCGCTGTAGAGCACATGTCTAATGTTGGCGATTATTTTTGAAGGTATTGACGGTGTTCTGAGAACTCTAGGTATCCATTTCGTCTTTCTTAAGATCTCTTGTAGGAGGGTGCCGTCTTTACCTATGGCTAAACCAGTTTTCTTAGCTTCTATTATGACCTCACCTAATACATCGTCGAAAACGAGGTTTTCCACGTTTGCTTCTTCAGGGATTACTTGACTTATGACTGCTTTAACCTCTTCTTTAGGTGCTCTAACAGATGGGTCTGATCTAACTACGATCCGCCTCTTCATAGTTTCGACGATGTCAGAGATTATGTAGCTTTTATCTATTAGCAGAACCTCCGGCTTCTTAACGTAGATTGCAAGCTTAGAGCCTTCAAAGTTTATCCTAGTTACTGCAACATCCTCCGGAATCTTAGATAGAACTATTTCTCTTATTTTAAATAGCGGGTCTTGAAACTGTTTTTTCACAATAAACACCTAAACTCTCCATACGTTTATTAAACCACAGCTAGACACTATCCATAAGCTTAGCTTTATCGTCTTCAGAGAGCTCTTTAAAACCTTTAGAGTCTATCACAATTATATCTACACTATCTCCAGTAGCGATGTCTCTACGCATAGCCGCTTTGAGAGATTTAACCACCAAGGAGATTGCTTCTTCAACTGTTAAACCGTCTTTAATATTTGTCTCAAGCTCACCTATAGCTATTGGGGAGCCTGATCCTGTTGCAAAGTACTTTTCCTCTGTAACACCTCCAAATGGGTCTAAAGCATATACATGTGGACCTGTTTCATCTACTCCTCCAACTATCGCCTGAACCGAAAGGGGCATAAGCCTATTACTGTAGAGTATTTGAGAAGCTAATCTTGACGCAGTACTTACAGGTATAGGTCTATTGTGTTCAACTTTATACAATTTAGCGTAGAACCTAAGCGTGTCTACAACGTTCTGACCTTCGGCCACGGTTCCAGCTATAGTCATGGCTAAATGGTCGTCTATTTGATATATTTTACGGCCTCTCTTATGAGCTACTGTAAATCCCATTGTAACCCTAGTATCTGAAGCTAAGACAACTCCATCTTTGCAAACTAAACCTATGGTTGTCGTACCGGTTTTCAACACTTTGAAACCATCATACAAGCCGAGAACCCCCAGTGTTTATTCAAAGGCTTCGAAAATGTCTCATATATGAGACATGCTTAGCAGTATTTTAACCTTACTATTCAGGTAGGGTTTCGGGTTACACGATCTTCGACGACCATACGTAACTCTTCTCCTTTAACTAACCCATTTAAAAGGTTTGAGGCGGAGCGGAGATATACCCCGGTATGGAGAACGAGTGCTACTATTATAATTCCTGTTCTAAAACTGTAGATGGACTTAAACATAGGTAAAGTTATATTTTTATCAAGCAGACTATATTCTGGTGGTATTATGAAAATTAAATACCTCAGCCACGCGTGTTTTGAAATATCAGATGGTAAGAGAATACTCATAGACCCCTACTTTACAGGTAACAATCTAGCCCCCAAGTATGAGGGAACACCGGATATAATTTTAGTGACACATGAACATTTTGACCACTTCGACAAGCCTTTCATAGGTAGATTTCCAAAAGCTAAAGTTGTTGTCACGCCAGCGTGCGAATATCCTAAAGCCATTGTAATGCGGGTGGGAGAGAAGAGGGAAATAGACGGAGTCAACGTTGAGATGATCCCCGCAAGCCACCATCAGAGTAGATACCCGACTGGCTACATCCTAGAGTTTGAGGGAAAGAGAATCGTACATTTGGGAGACTGCTATCTCGACGGAGTTAAACCCTTGGAGCGGATAGACGTATTACTGATACCTATAGGTGGGACATACACCATGAACGTGGACGAAGCTTTAAAGGCTTTAGACGTATTGAAGCCCAAACTTGCAATACCCATGCACTACAATACTTTCCCACAGGTGAAGGCAAACCCTGAAACATTTAAGAGGGGAGCTGAGAGGAAAGGGTACAACGTTAAAGTCCTAAGGATAGGTGAAGAGGTAGTCGTATAATGACTGTTGAGGTAGATGATGCCGGGTGGGGGGATTTAGTAGGAGGATGTGTAGTGGTAGTTAGAAGAGTTGAAACAGACGAATACTATGTAGGTGAAATACCCGTAGAATTGTTTCAAGAACCCAAGTTTAAAACTAAACAGTATTTGGATAAGGCTGTGGAGATCGTAGAGAATGGGTTAAAGAGCCTTAACGTCCACAGGGGCGAGGAAATACGCATATGTACGGGCTTTGTACTTTCCAAAGCTAGGAGAACCATTTCTCAACAAGGATACATAGTTACCCCAACTAAAATAGTCGGAGAGACGCAGAGGCTTGCAGAGCGGATGTTTTTAAAAACACTTGAGAAAATAGGGTTGAAGCTCGATGAGGAAGACCCTAGAAGGAGGTTTCATTTTCTTCTAGAGTGGGTTAAAGATAAGCCGGAGCTAAGGGAGAAATACGTTAAAACGGGATGGAGAAGTTGGAAGAATAAATGGTATGTTAGGATGTTTGAAAGCGTTTAAATCTCACTTACGCGAGGTTTGAAAGCCCTATTGATTTAGCGTATTCTAAAGCCTCGTTATATTCTTCACGTGTGAGACGCCTGCGGAGTTCTGGAACTTCATTAGCCCTCCAGTGTGGTCTATACTGGTCCATGATGTTAACCCTAACCAATTCGCCTAAATTATCTCTAATCCACTTTAGAATTGGTTTTCCGCAACATTCTATGTGGTTTGGGAGTAGGAGAACTCTTATTATGAGCTCGCCGCTTTCTAAAGCTATCAAATGGTTTCTACTGCAAACTTCTACGTAATTTGGAGCATTTGATATTCTAACGGCACACTCATCCCGGCCATACTTGTAATCCAAAAGGTACACGTCTATGAAGCCCTTTAAAAGCTTAGCCGTTTCAACACTATAGTAACTGTTGCTATTCCAGACGGTTGGAATATTCACTTTAACGTATTTGAACGCTTCAAGCCACGTATGTAGCCAAGGAGTTGGAGAGCCACCGACCATGTTGCAGTTTCTACAGCCTTCACGCCTGAGCCGAGCGACGATCTCTGCAAGCTCTTCGGATGTCGTGGGCTCACCAGGCTCCATATGCTGAGAGATTGTCCAATTCTGACAGTGTAAACAGGTAAGATTGCATCCCAGTGAGAAGACAGTCCCACTTGGAACAAGCTCCGGCTCTTCACCCAGATGATGGAAAGCTGAAGACAGTAGAAACGTATATCCACATCTACAATAGCCAAGTCTACCTTCCAGACGGTTAACCTTACATTTTCTTTCGCAGAATATACAGGACTTTAAAAGTCTCCTAGCGATCTCAACTTTAAGATCTAGGTAACTTCGTTTAGGCTCTCCAAGGTCTTCAAGAGACATATCTCCTCTATCTATCAGAGATTCAACACGGTAATATTCAACGGTTAATTTATCATGTAGCGTCCAAAGCCTATCCAATGAATCGTCTTCATCGAAAACTGCGTCTATTCTCTTAGCTATTAAAAATTTAGCTGGAAGCTTGTCTCTGAAAACCTTAAAATACCTACTTAACGACCGTAGAACCCTCTCGTCTTTAAAAACAGTTAAGGCATCTGGCCTTACGAGGTACCAGCTCATCCTCTAATAGATTCTTTGACACTCTAAGGAATAAATGTTTACTCATTCTTCTTTTGATCCGAATCTTCTTTAAATATTTCCTCAAGTTCTTTTCTAGCTTCTTCTTGAAGTTCCCTAATCTTATGAAGCCTTTCTTGGACTCTATTGAGCCAATCTCTACTGGCTTCAATACCTTTATGTGCAAAATAAGCTAAAGCTTCATTTCTACTTCTAAATATACCTGCATCTACTAGGAGCTTTATAAGTTTGGCATCAGGTTCGGGAATTCTAATCGAGGAAACAACTTCAGTAGCTTTAGATATTATTTTCTCCGTCGATGAAAAGACTTCTTTTAAAGCATCCTCCAAAGCTTCAGTTAAAGTGTCTATCTTTACGAAGACTGATGGAGCTTGAGGAGGGGTTTCCGTGATCAGGAAGCCCTTAATACGGGATTCAAATTCTTTAAAGGACGCTTCTAGATCTCGAGATGAGTGTAAGTATTCCTCAAGGTCCTCAGCCGCTTCTGCAAGCATGCTTCTAATTTCATTAACCCTTTCAGCGTATTCTTTCGGAAGAGCGTGGGCAAGTTCTCTAAGACTTCTCCTAAAATCGTGGATAGTTTCTCTGAAGTCTGCGTAGAGGTTTTGAAGTTCATGTTTGAAGTTTATCCTCAATCTTTTAACGTCTAAGTAAAGGTCTATGAGCTTATCCTTAGAAACGTTTAGATCCGCTTTTTTAAACTCCTCCAGAGACTTTTCATACTTCTTAAGGACATTTTCACATCCGTCTTTCATATCTTTCCTAAATTCTTCAATTTTCTTCTTGAAGTCGTCTAAACTGCTCATACAAAAATACAAGAATACAGAAATACATATAAACTTTACTGCTAAGGTTTAACCACAACCTTCAAAGCACCGTACTTTTCCTTATTCAAAGCTATATTGAAGGCTTCTTCGATTTCAGTAAGCCGTAGCACATGTGTTATGATGGGTTTAACCCTAACTTTGCCAGTTTTAAGTAAGTTTAAAGCTAGATGGTACTCAGGGTACAGGTTGTTGGAGGATACGGTTAAAACCCGTTCACCTGCTAGAAGCCTAGGATCTAATTGAACGGTTTCAGTAGAGACTGCCAGTAAGACCTCCGCTCCTCCTCTAGTAAGCATTTTCAAACCTTGTAGAACGGTTTCAGGTGAACCAACGGTGTTAATTACGGCTTCAACTCCAAACCCACCAGTTTTAGAAAGTACATAATCAACTACGTCTACTTTAGAAGAATTTACAGTGTAGTCGGCATCAAGATCCTCTGCGACGCTTAAAGGGGTATCCCATACATCTATACAGAAGGCTTCAGAGGCACCGAAGGCTTTGGCTGTCTGGAGAGCCATAAGCCCTATTGGTCCGGAGCCTATAACAGCTACTCTATAGCCCGGTTTAATCCCAGCCCTATAGGAGGCGTGAACTGCGACAGCTAAACCATCTAACTGAGAGGCCTCCTCCGGGCTTACAGGACAATCTAGTTTAACTGCTTTATCCTCCCAAACTGCACAGTATTCAGCCATACCTCCAGGTGAGGGGCTGAATCCCCAGGCTTCATCATGACCGATATGTAAGACGTCTGCGCAAATGTTATGTCTTCCTTCATTGCAGAACCTACACTTACCGCATGCTTTATAGGCTATCACGCCCACTCTTTCACCTATTCTATGTTTGAACTGTCCACCACCCACGTCTATAATAGTGCCTGAAATCTCATGCCCCAATATCATGTCGGGTGGGTTTGCCTTATCGATGCCTAACGTATGTAATGCCCAGGGATTTCTACCTTGGAAATAATGGATATCGCTTCCACATATACCGCATGCGTCAACTTTTATGAGGACTTCATCAAGTTTAGGCTCAGGTTTTGGAACATCCATAAGTTCGATTTTAAACGGTCTCCTTAAAACTGCGGCAAGCAAACTATACACCTAAACAATTATAATTGATATTAGAATTTAATCCTTTCATATAAAAGGCCTGTTTTTCAATAAAAACGTCGCATATGATGGGAGACTTAATCGCGTAGAGACTTCAGCTAGAGTTTGATACGCATACCGTCGTAGGCTGGGATGATGTTATATGGCTTAAGTTTCTCTTCGAGCTCGTGGTGTAGGAGTTCACCGTTATGTGAAAAATGAGTAGCTATGAAAATGGCGTCTCCATTTGCTATACCTTCATTGATCATGCGGTTTCTAGCTTTAACCATCGTTTCAATGCTCATGTGGTAGTTTACGCAGTTTTTGATTATACATGTGCAATCCATTATGATTAGGGAGAGCTTTCTACGTTTAAGTGCTTTCCAAGTCTCATCAGGATACCACCCTGAGTCGTGTCCATAGAAGACGGAAACGCCACCAATGGATATTACATAGAGCATACACTCTTCAGAAGGCGTGTGGTTGGCGGGTAAAGCTTCAACTTCATAATGGTCAAGCTTTAAAGGTTTAAAGGGCTCAACGACTTCGGACAACACGGCTTCGGAAGGGGCCACTTTAATCGTTTTCTCATAGACGATTTTATTGCCGTAAACTTTCAATGGATCTCCGCATCTAATATAGGCGAATGGGCTTCTCCTGGTCTCAAGGTCGTCGGCGTAGAAGTGATCTCTATGAGAATGGGTTACCAAGAGAAATTTTAACGCACCTAAATCCAACCCATACTTTAACACATGCATGTATGTATCTGGAGGAAAATCTACTTTAAGATCATCGTTAAATAAGACTGAAGCGCGGGATCGCAGGTTTTTACCGCCGATCTCTCTAGCTCTGATACAGTATGGGCATTGGCAGAAAACGGCTGGCCAGCCTTCAGATGCAGCTGTTCCAAGAAACATAACCCTCAAGTCAGGTCTAAAGTTGAGAAATAGCTACGACTGTTTTAACTATTTCTGATGTATCATATGAAGTTTAGCCCATAGTTGAAAGATGGTATTGGAAATGCTCTTCTAAACACTTGGGGGATCGATGTAGAGTCAAAGTCAATGGCATCTGGATTATGGATGGTCTCAGGCCTACCGAATACAAGTATTGGAAACGCTCTAGGATCTTCAAATCTTACACGCTCCTCAAACATGTAAACTTCAACGCCATCATTATGAGCGGTAGCTTTAAAATCGGCTTTAACGCCAAGCCTCTCCTCGATATAGGGACGGATTTTATCAGTGAAAATGGCTGGATTCAGTATGGCTAGGCTTGCGGGAGCCTGAGAAGTTTTAGGTTTTAAGCCCGATTCTTCTAAAAGGGTGATGAGCTCCCAGTCTCCATATGGAACGGGAAGCCTGACATGCTCAACTTTAAGGGTTTTAGATGCATCATAGAGCGTTTTAAGAGCTGCGATTCTAGACCCCGCGTATTCAACGACCGTTAAACTATTAAAAAACCCTTTAACAAGCGCTACATATGAGGCTGGCCTACCCATCCTGTATGACACGAATATGTTCAATGCTTCAACCTCAGCTAAAAAGGCTCTACCTGCAAACAACTTAAACTCTTCAAAGCTTCTCCTAAACCTGATGGGCTCCCTTTGATATAGTTCAATTAAATCTAAAGTTTTATCCTCATCGTAAGATTCAACTTTCAATCCGTCTAAACGTGCAACCAAGTCTTTAAGCGTATTGAGTGGAACGTGATAATCGTAGATTATACCGGCTTCTACGCAGCCAGCTCTACTGTAAAGTGACCTGACACCTGAAACCATAACGAGGTCTACATGGTTTCTAGATAATTTCGCAAAAGCATCTTTAACCAAGGATGAGGCATAACCCTTCATTCTATATTCTGGGTGGGTACATACGCATCCAATAAGGCCTACTTTAAGCCGATTACTGTAGAAGTGAAGCCATCCCTCCCAGATAGCCAAGTGGGAGACTACTTTCCCGTCAGATACGATGACCCTTAAATTCTCAATATTCTCTTCGCAGAGGACGTGGGGAAAAACCTTATCCAAGTAGACGCCGTGCTTTTCAAACCCGAAGATCCAACTTGTAAGCTTGACTATCTGTGGGAGCTCCTCTATTTTAGCGGCTCTAGGACCTTCGATCATAGTCCGTATCCTAAGACTCAACAATACTTTCACTTGTAATATTTAAGTTTTCAAAGCTTCAACATAGTGACATGTTGGAAAGTTAGAGCCTCTTGAAATATCTGTAGCATCCACTATACTTGGAGGTTTTAGGCAGTTAAGTCTAATAAGACCAAGGTTTAACCTAAGTTTGCTGACCAATTCAACCTAGACCCTTTACATGTAAAACTATATGAGCTGCTTCTGGAATTATGAGGCGTTCAAAAGCCAGCTTAACAGCTTTAGGTGAACCTGGTAAAGCGAATACTGCTTTCCCTTTATAGACCCCCGCCGTAGCTCTCGACAATATGGCTATTGATCCCTCTTCTTGAAACGTTAAGACGCGGAAGATTTCTCCAAATCCAGGGATTTCTTTTTCAAACATAGCCCTAACCACCTCAATAGTCACATCCTTCGGCGTCAAACCTGTACCTCCAGATAAGACTACTATGTCTACTTCCGGCTTAGAGCATAGCTCTTCAACAATCTGTCTAATCGCAGTTGGATCATCTGAGACCAGGGTTCTATAAGATATGGAGAGGCCAGCTGACTTAATCATCTGCTCAGCCAAGTCTCCAGATTCGTCTTTAAAGGGCCTACCTTGTTTAAGAGATTTAAACCTAGAGCTGCTGCAGGTGACTATGGCAAACCTGATCGTTTTAGGAGCCTTAAGTTTATGTTCTTCTGAACCCATCAAACCACATCTAGAGTATGGTATATCATAAACTTTTGGGAGGCTCACGCCGACTGACCAATGGCTTAATAACTGATGTGAGCATCTAAAAGTTAAATGAAAGTTGAAGTAAGAATGGGATGTAGATTATGTATGTCAACTGAAGGATGGGTTATGTGGATCACAGGTCTGCCGTCTAGTGGAAAATCTACGCTAGCTAACGGTGTTGCTAAAAGGCTTAGAGGGATGGGTTTAAATGTTGAGGTGTTGGAGTCTGACGAGCTTAGAAAAATTTTGACACCTAAACCAGTCTATAGTGAGGAAGAGAGAGACTGGTTTTACAACGTTATAGTTTACATGGCTAGATTGCTCGCCAGAAACGGTGTTAACGTGATTATAGATGCTACTGGCAATAAGAGGTTCTACAGGGATAACGCTAGAAAACAAATACCGAAGTTTATAGAGGTTTACGTTAAATGCCCTTTAGACGTTTGTATGAAGAGAGATGCTAAAGGACTCTATAAGAGAGCCTTGCAAGGTGTCGTCAAAACCTTGCCGGGAGTTCAGACTTTCTACGAAGAGCCTTTAAAACCCGAAGTGACAGTTGAAACAGATAGACTTACCGTACATGAGTCCGTTGAACTCGTGTTATATAAGCTTAGAGAAATGGGCTATATAAGTTAGATAGCATCTTTTTTACGAAGGTTTGAGATTCTAATATTGTTTAAGACTAAAACCTACTGAGGTATTCGGTTGAGAAGCTCTCATTAAAGTGAAGGGTTTCCATCGTAAATGAACGACAGGCTATTACTTAATTCGCCTTTGCTGGTTTTTCGATTACAGTATCTTCAGTACTACTCAAGTTGGATGTAGAAGACACCTTAAGATGGGACGAGAAAAGTAAAAATAGGGGGATTGCTCAAGAACATCATTGTGAAAAACTCTAATGGCAGAGTGTTTTTAGCCATTCTTCTCATAATAAGCGTTGTTTTAAACGTTTATCTAACGGTAACGATCATAAACTTCAAGTCTTATATTGCAAGACTTGAGAAAGAACTTAACAATCTTGCCGCTCAAAATGAAAACCTCTCTAGGGAGGTTCAAAACCTCAGAAATATTTTAGATATCACTAGGAGACAGCTTGAATATTACAAAAACCAAACGTACTATCAAGGTTCTACCTCCACCGGAGGTTTAATCGGAGAGGCTGATGTAAACATAGTTGCCGTTAAAATAATCTATGGAGACTTCTTCACGACGTACTACGAGGGTGTGACGTTTAAGGCTGAAGTTGAGCTTAGAGATGGAAAGGGACGAATACTGGTGAATACAGAGCCTAGGATAGGTATAGACCTTCAGACCAGTGCCCGTATAGCAGTAGCGGTAGCTGAAGCATACACTGGGTTAAACCTAACGGCTGTGGATGTCATAGTTACAATTAAAGGCGAGGAGGAGGTGGAAGTCGTGGACGGGCCGAGCGCTGGATTGCCTATAACGGTGGCCATCATAGCCGCTCTTAGACACGAAAAAATTTCAAATAAAGTCTACGCCACTGGAACTATAAATCCAGACGGCTCCATAGGGGCGGTTGGGGGCATATCTGAAAAAGCTTTAGCAGCTGCTAAGAAGGGGGCTAAGCTTTTCATAGTGCCGAAGGGGCAGAGTAGAATAGTCATCTACGAGAGGAAAGAGGAGGAGATTCTACCAGGTTTTAAGATAATCCGCTATGTACCTAAAGAAGTATCGTTAAAAGACTATCTTAAAAGTCAAGGATTCGACGTAGAGGTTTTTGAAGCATCAAATATAGTAGAAGCCTACAACCTCTACACGACTAGAAGTCTAACCTAAACATTGCCGATTTAACGGCTGATACTATAGGCTTTTTCGCTTCAATCGTCAACGTTCCTTCAGACTTCAGAGCATCTATTGGAAATTCTTGGAATAGCCTACCTCAAACAGACTCCTCTTTTCAAGAGCTACTGTACATAGTCCTATGAGTTAAACTTCCTTCAAATCGACCTCTCTATAGCGTAAATGTGGTTTAACATCATAGGTTTTATATGAAAATTTATATGGATGCTTGACCTTCTTGGGAGGATAGCTACCAGATGCTTAACTTCTACTTGAGCCCCGTCTTAGACCCTCCTCCCCTAGATTTTCCATGATTTCACTATGGAAATTTTCCATACATTTTCCATGAAATGGCTTCAATTTGTCCATTTAACCCAGTGGTCTAACGGCTTAAATGGCCTGCTACATTCAGCTGGATGTTTAAAGCTTTCTTGTTAAGGTATATGTTTTATACCTACTAAAGGGGTAGTAATATTTGGTGGTCTTCATGAGTAGTTATATAACGGTCTCTACAAAAGTCAGGAAAGAGCTTGTTGAGAAGGCTCGCGCTTTAGGCGTGAATATTTCTGAAGTCTTAAGGAGGTCTCTTGAGGAGTGGGTTATGAGGAGAGAGTTGGAGGAGCTGGAGAAGAAGCTGGAGGAGATGGATGAGGTTCTTGAGAGGATCGATTTAGATGAAGTTACGAGAATTGTAAGGGAGGATCGGGAGACTAGGTGAGGCTTCTTGCCCTATTTGTTTGACGCATCCTCTATGATTCTCGCTATGAAGCTTAAGAAGATCGGTATTCTAGCGGGAAACTATATACAGAATTTAACTATACATGAAGTATTGAATGCTTTGTGGAAAGAATCAAGTGTCTTAAAAAAGATAAGCAGTAAGGAGACAGAGAATCTAGCAGACGTATTCGCTCAGCTTCTAAGATACCTGAATACTATAGATGTCAGAGGAGCAGAAGGTGAGGTGTTCAGAACAGCCATGGAAACAGGCTTAACGGTATATGATGCCTCCTGCCTCGTCTTAGCGCGGAGGGAAAGCCTTACACTAGTAACTGAAGATGCTAAGCTGAGAAAAATGGCAGGTGAAACGGTAAAAGCAGTGAGCTTCATAAAATTGACTCAAATGCAACAACGGGGCTTGACAGAGAATATGTAGTAAGAGTTGAGGGTGTACGTTAAGCTTAACGCTAAACTATGTAGGTCATGTTTCTAAGTAAATATTTGACGGCCCGTGGCCCGTCCAACATTTACGATTAATTTGACAATGAAAGTAAGTATTTTTTTAATGGTGATCTGAGGGGGCTTCTTCCGTATTTCTTCACTGCTTTAAAGTATGTTTCTAGATTTTCTGCGGGTATCGACTCTGACACAGTTTCCGCATAAGTGGGGGAAAATATGTGGTTGAAGCATGAGGTCTATGTGTTTTCAGCCGTGGATAGCTCAGCCAGTATTTTGAAGCATTCCTTGTAGTGTTCGTATACCTTCTGATAGGCTTTAATTAGTTTAGTATACTCGCTATGAGCCTTTGGGTTTGGATTGTAGGTTTTAGGTATTCTAACCATTTGAGCTACCGCCGTTTGAAAGTTCGCGTATACTTTTACACCTACACTGGCAAGTATGCAGGACCCTAGAGCTGCGGCATCGAGCACCTCGGGAACATGTAGACTCATGCCTAGAGCATCAGCCTTTATCTGATTCCACAGGTTGCTTTTAGCCTCACCACCAGTCATGGTAATTCTTCTAACATCTACTCCAAGCTCTCTGACGAGCTGCAGAGTTTCAGAGTATTGGAAAGCGACACCTTCGAGTATTGCTCTTATGAAGTCGGACTTTCTATGGGCGTGTGTAAACCCTATGAACGCTGACCTGGCTAGGGGGTTGAATTTAGGAGCCCTAGCGCCCCATAGGTATGGATAGTAGAGGAGGCCTCCAGCTCCTAGGGACACGTTTGCCGCAATTCTATCGAAAAGTACGTAGGGCGATATGTTCTCCTCCCTAGCCTTATACACCTCTTCATAGCCGAAGTTATCTCTAAACCACCTTAAAGATTCACCTGTCGCATTTATTATCACTTCATACTCCCAGGTATCCGGTACAACATGGCAACAGCAGTCGATCAAGCCTTTAGGATCCGGCTTAGCCTTGGAGAGGGGGACTTCAAAAACCGTTCCAGTACCAGTGCCTATGTTTATATCGCCTTCTGCATATGCGCCTGCACCTAATGCCTCGCAGGGGCGGTCTCCGCCGCCGGAGACAACTGGAACCCCTTGTGGTAAACCGGTCTGTTCAGAGGCGTTGCTGCCGACTTCACCTACTACTTCCCAAGACCCCTTGACCTCTGGAAGTATGTCCATGGGTATTCCTAAGGGTTCACATATCTCATCAGACCATTGGAGTTTATGGATGTCGAACAACATCGTACGTGAGGCCATACTGCGATCGGTGGTTTTAACCCCGCATAGTTTAAACGCTATGTAGTCTTTAGCGAATAGAATGCTGTCTATTTTTTGAAATATATTCGGCAGGTTATCCTTCAACCATAGAATCTTCGCGGCTGAGAAAATGTGATCAACTGGGACACCAGCTATTTTTAGAACTCTCTCAGGGGGGATTAGTTTTTCAATTTTATCTTTTTGCGGAATCGCCCTCATATCTAGCCATATTATGCTATTGTAGAGTTTTTCTCCAGCTTTATCTATCGGGACAAATGCCTCTCTTTGAGACGTTAAACCAATACCAATTATTCTCTCAGACGATATTTTAGAAGTGATCTTCTTCAAGGCGAGCTGAGCTGCTTTCCACCATTCTTCAGGGTCTTGCTCAGCCCAGTTCATTTGAGGATGGTAGACTTGATACTCTTCAAAGGCTTCCGCGATGATACGCCCATCAACGTCGGATGCTACGGTTTTACAACCGCCAGTACCAATATCTAATCCTATTATGATTTGACTCATACTGATCTAATCATAATTGGGCTGTTAAAAAATAAGGCTTCGCTTTCTGACTAATGTAAGGCCACGCTAATCTTCAAAGTAGAGTATTTCAACGTCATGCGGGTTAAGCGTAAGCTTTACGGTTTTACCTTCTACATGAAGGTCTCTGAGGATGCTTTTGACATCTAAGACGCCGCCGAAGTCCAATTCTACTGTTTTACTTCTTGGATCATGGTTTATCAAGAACAGTAGTCTGTAATCACGGCCTTCCTTAGATACCAGTTCAACTGGTTCACCTCTAAGTTCAACAGGAGGTTTAACCAACCCCCTTTCGACGATTTTATCAGCCATCAGTTTAGACGCGTCTTGAGTTAGAAAGCAACCGACGTATACAGCGTAACCCTTACCATAATGGTTAACCGTTAGACCGGGTTTCCCCTTGAGCCACTCATAATCATGAAGCCCTAAGACTTGGGCGGATTTTACAGTCAATTCTTCTAGCCAACCTGAAGCCGTTATTAACCCGTATTG
>Ga0209183_1000076_pt1 | contig 47374 bp, 43 predicted proteins | sample LHCtaG_2_FD_184120 | JGI IMG/M metagenome (GOLD analysis project Ga0209183, IMG submission 184120) | Hot spring microbial communities from Little Hot Creek, USA to study Microbial Dark Matter (Phase II) - LHC4sed_replicate (SPAdes)... | ecosystem: Environmental > Aquatic > Thermal springs > Hot... | reverse complement strand
CTATATAGCGGGATTCATGTATGCTCTACGTATGGTTGAGCTATGCTGTGAGGTGTATCTGTGTGTTTGATCGTAGGTGTCAGGCTGGTGTTATAGGCGGTATAATCATAGCTATGCTAGTATTCAGTATAATCCTACCACTCATACTATACTACCAGAGGATAGCAGAATACAATACGGTACAAGCAGAAACAGGAATAAAATACATAGAGGAAGGAACTATAGAGCTATTGGATGCGAGAGGTCTCCCATACTACCGTATAGTTTCCACTGGATATCCAGTTATCGAAGTTTCGAATATAGGCTCCATACCTGTAACATTGAAGAGGATATGGCTTCTAAAGGCTTCCGCTATCGCTAAGATAATCGATCTAACAGGGGATAACAATTTAATCAAAGATCTATATCTAGGGGGTAGAAGTCTGAAGGGGCTATATACACTTCCCACTCTACAGCCAGGAGACACTATAAATATAACACTAAACATGAAGTTAATCGAAGCGATAAACTACTACTTCTTCGTAGAATCAGATAGAGGTATACTACATCCGAGAGGGATGGCACAGCTACTCGTACCTGGTGGTCCAGAATTCGGAGAACCCTCAAACATCTTAGGCCCCTCAAGACTATACTTCTTCTCATTCAGATGGTATCTATATAATAGTACGGACAGTAGTCTAACCCCATGGCCGGACGGCTACGAAAACTATACGATACCTGTAAATGCTTTAAAAGGTGGTGGAAGAGGCGGCGGGAGGGATAAAAGATATGATGGTATCGTATTTAGCGTTAAGGTTCTAAATATGGATTTCTATAAACGGGATATTACACTAGATGGAGATACGCAGATATGGATATACTACTCTGGTTCTGGAGGTGCCCTTCAGACGTGTAAATTCCGTATAGTAAGCGTCGATGGCGATGGTAATGTTAAACACGATTTGAATAACCCCATAACCATAGAATATGGTAAGAACGCTACAGTATACTTCTTAGCAAGAAGTGAAGAAATACCAGACCCTGGAAGGGGGAAGAGTTTAATAGGTTATGGTAATCTTCTTATTCATGGCTTCGTCGATAGTCTTCCGTTCTCTCAGAATATACCCTTCGTAGGGATAACGTTTGTAAATTTAAAGTAGTCAAAATAATTTTATTCGATTTATATAAAGTATTATCTTGGAATTTAATAGATAATATACGTGTTTACATATCTATGGTATAGTAAGTATATTGTTCATATTTTATTTCTATTTTCTTCGTTGTGCATCGTTATTTTATCTATTAGTGTTTGTATCGATGTTTCGAATGCTGCGTATATGGTTTTTCCTGCATCGTATAGTAGTATTAGTGAGAATACGAATGCTGTTATCGTCATCGCTATGCTCAGCCATCCTCCTACCCCAGGTATCGATGATACTAGCGGTGTCGTTATAGATATAGCTATGGCTAGTAGGAATACTATGAATACTTCTTTCAACGCTCTTATTATCGATGGGCTTTTATCAGGGTTGAATCCAGGTATATGCTTTAGTAGAGTATTCGATGCTATATCCACCAATCTTATGAGGTCTAGTATTATTCTTAGGGCTATGAAGAATAGTATCACCGTAATCATCAGTGTTAAAGCTGTTATTACCGTGAATCCTTCCAGCGGTATAACCGTTAGGATCGATGGTATATTTATGTTTAGGAAGCTTAGAGCTAGTATCATAAGGGCTAGTATTCCTATGTTAGCTAGTATTCTCAGCAGCCTTCCTTCGACCTCTCTCTTCAACCTCTAACTATAGCTCCACTAGAAAACATATATATTTATCTTCTATCCATAGGTATATCCATAGATCAAGTTTATAGATCCTAGCCCTATTATCAACTACGTTACATCGAGGTATGTCTAAGGATCACCTAGAGGAGTCTAGGATACGTATATTGAAAGCTTTGGAGAGGAGGATTATCCTATCATCCTTCGGATCCGGGTTTATAAGCCCCTTCATATCTATCTACGCAGCCCAGCTTGGAGCTTCACCTACAGAGCTAGGCTTAGTTCAAGCTATAAACTCCGTCTCCCCTAGCATAGCTCAGATACCATGGGGTTTCGTAGTGGATAGGGTTAAGCGCTGTATACCGTTCATAGCTTTCGGAAGCCTACTCTACGGATCGATACTCCTACTACTAACAATTACGAATGAGGTTGGGGATTTCATACTCGTAATACTATCAGCTTATATACTCCTAGCTATGGCTGCACCGGCTTCGAACTATCTTCTAGGAGAGTACTCCACAGGATCTGATCGCGGTAAGATTATGGCTAAGCTTAACGCTATGGCTTCCATGGGTCATATGCCTGCGACAGTTCTATCGGGATATATGATCTATAGGATGGGCGGATCGATCGAAGAGATGTACCGTATACCTCTAATCCTATGCTTCATATTCAACCTAGCCGCGGCTCTAGCCGTCTTCAAGGTTAGGGAGGAGCGTATCGATGGTCAGCCATCATTCTCGATTAGGGAGTGGGGTAAAGCGTTGAAGACTAATAGATACTTCAGTAAGCTATGCATGCTATCCGTATTCCAGGGCTTCTCGATGGGTTTAGGCTGGCCTCTATTCACCCTAACCATAGTTAAGGTTGTTAAAGCCGATATGTTTCAAGTATCACTTCTAAGCGTTATCAGTGCTTCCACGGCTATAATCGTACGTAGATTCACAGGTAGGCTTGCCGATAGAGCCGGACGTAAACCCCTGATAGTCATAGGTAGGGTTGGATTATTCCTCGTACCCCTCATATACGCTATAGCTAGATCCATAAACGAGCTTATACTAGTAAACTTCGTAGTAGGTATACTGACCGCCGCCTCGGATGTAGCTCTATCCGCATACCTACTAGATATATCTCCTAGGGGTATGAGGGGCTCCTATACAAGCCTATACAACGCTGTAGCCGGATCATCATCGTTCATAGGATCCACCGTAGGGGGATTCCTACTGGATTCGCTTATAGCCGTAGGCTACGGATTCCATGAGTCCATGACTATCATGTACATAGTATCGATAGCGGGTAGGATAGCCTCCGGGATACTGTACATAACGATAGAAGAGCCATACAAGTATCCAGCTAAATTCGAAGAAGAGCTTAAACGTATATTCGAAGAAGAGGTGGAAGCTGTGGAGAAGATGATAGCCGAGTACAAGCAGGTAGAGGATGAAGATCTGGAATGGTTCGAAAGACTGTCAGATCTGAGTTCTAGGAGATAGGCATCCCCGTCTAGGATCCAGGTACTAGAATGATCGGGTTTAAGCATATAGCTTCGAAGCTATTAGGGAGGGTTGAGGGATACCTGACGGGATTAGAGGGGTCTGAAAGGTTTCAAGAACCGGTGGAGCTTACCGAGATAACCCTCCCTTAGGCTATGCTCAGCTGTATCTCACCCCCTCCCCCCTAGGTTTTTCCATAGTATTTCTCCATATCCCGATCCATAAACCCTATACAACACCTAGGAGGAACTCCATACCCCTATCTCGAGTAAAATCTTTAACCTCTATCTATGGATCTATCCTTAGCGGTGGTGTATGATGTATGAGCCGATTAGGGTTGGGATAGGTGGTCTAGGTAGGAGCGGCTGGAATATTCATGCACGAATATTCGAGGAGCTATCCAGTATGTATAGGGTTGTAGCCGTAGCCGATCCTTTAGAGGATAGGAGGATGGAGGCTTACGCTAAATTCGGCTGCCGCACCTACGAGGATTTCCACGGTTTAACCGAGGATGACGATGTGGAGCTTATAATCGTAGCTACCCCAAGCTATCTACACGCACCTCATACTATAGCCGCCCTAGAATCCGGTAAGGATGTAGTATGCGAGAAGCCTATGGCTTCAAACCTCTCCGAAGCCGATGCTATGATAGAAGCCTCCCGTAGAACGGGTAGGATGCTTGTCATATTCCATAATAGCCTATTCGCTCCAGACTACCTTAAGGTTAAGGAGATAATCCAATCAGGTAAGCTTGGAAGGATACTTATGATCAAGATCTACAATCATAGCTTCGGTAGACGCTGGGATTGGCAGACTCTGAAGAAGTTCGGCGGCGGAGAACTTAGAAACAACGGCGTACACCTAATAGCTCAAGCACTACAACTAATCGGCGATGGAGATCTAGATATATTCTGCGATCTAAGGAGAGCTCTAACCCTAGGGGATGCTGAAGACCATATAAAGCTACTACTGAAATCGAGATCACAGGATTCACCGCTAATAGATATAGAGATGACAAGAGCATGCGCATACCCTCAGTACAAATGGCTTGTCATGGGTACCCAAGGGGGATTGGTAGGCGACTCAAACGTTATCAGATGCAAATACTTCAACCCAGCGATACTACCACCTAGAAAAGTCGAGGTCGAACCCACACCCGACCGTAGCTATAACCGCGAAGAGATACCATGGATAGAAGAGGAATACCGTATAGAGGAAGCGAAACCCAGCGGTATAATATTCTATAGGAAGCTATACGAAACCATAAGGTTCGACGCACCACCTCCAGTTCCGCTAGAGCTAGCTCGTAAAGTTATGTGGATCGTAGATAGATGCTTCGAGCTATCCAGCTAATTCTCCCAACCAACCCCTAACTATAGAACCGAATAGATCCGCTACCCTACTTATTCTCAGCATAGAGAAGAAATCTTTTAAACACAGCAAAATACCTACAACCCTATCGGCATCACCACCGCCTCTACTACGTTATCGATAAAGAATTTTGATAATACCATGAAGCTCCTACACGACGATAAATCGTTGGAAGCATACTTCACTATAGCATATACTGAACAGCATAGTGGAATACCCAAATCTATCGAAGACTATTTGGAGAATAACATCTAGATGCTCCTCATCCATCTAGGATTCATAGGGGTATAGCTAGGTAAGTGGTTTCTCTACCTTATAGGCGTTAACCGCGTCTCGACTCCCTCCTTGGATACGTTCGTCTCTACGACGTACAGCTCTGTCCTAGGTTTAACTCCATAGAGTAGGAGGGCTCCATGCTCTCTGGTAAGCTTCAAATGTATACTGGATATCGATGGTAGGACATCCTGTATCCTTCGATGTACCGGTTTTGCTACGATTACGTTTAGAGCTCCGACTCTTCGAGTTTCAACTATGCTTAAACCAATAATCCTGATAGAATCCTCTAATCCGTATCTAGCTACTAAGGTATCCATCCCAACTATCGCAAGCGGCGGCTTCCTACCCTCCGTAAATCTAAGTATATATTCGATGAGACGGTCGTAATCCCCACGGATATCCCTCCCCTCAAGGGTGATTAGGTATGGATGCTCAGCCTCCACACTCCTTGGGCCAACCTCTACAACTCTTAAAAGCTTCTCCATCTTATCAGGCCACTCGATATACTTGGCGTAGGATATAACATCTACATGCGTCGCATTCAACGATGGAATGATGATAACAGGTCTATGTTTACGAATAAAGCTATACGCTAATGGAAGTATTAGGTTGAACCGATACCCGATATCCTCAACCTTAGAATCTACCTCTAAGATTACCGTCGAACCTTTAGGATATCCTCCTATAACTCTATCCAAATCCTTGATACCGGTAGAATAGACTTCCTCCGATAGATCCTCAGGTGGCGGTGCAAGCTTATATCCCTCCAGCTTCGGTAGCGTAAACGGTGGGAACACCTTAACCCCATCGCTTAACGTGAAGAGGAATTTATCCTCTTTAAGCTCTATGCTTCTTAGCTTAGCTATCGCTAGATCTCTCAAAGATCTTCCATCTAATTCCCTCTTCCTAAGGATTAGTATACCATCAGCTATGAATTCTTCTATCCCGAACCCTATCCGTCTAACGCCTATAGGTATCTCCTCTACAAGTATGGTCGTGCAATCTAGATCCTTAACTATCCTATACAGGATGTTATGAACGAATATGCGTAGCTCGCCTCTATCCTTGAACGTCTGCGCTAAAGCTGTGAATGAATCTACTACGAGCCTCTTCGCCTTCAGCTTCTCGACCGCTTCCAATATAAGCTCTAATATACTTGATACGCTCGGCCTACCGATAACTGGTAGATCTAGGTATGCGAATCTACCATCCTTCTCGAGCTTCTCAAAATCCAGACCTAAACCGCTCATATTCTCATAGAATCTATGCTTATCCTCCGTGAAGCTAGCATAAACTCCAGGTTCACCATACCTATAGGCTCCCTCATAGATTAGTTTAGCTGAGAGTATGGTTTTACCAGTACCTGGATGACCGGCTATGATAACTACTCCACCTTTCGGTAATCCTCCTAAAATCTTATCGAAGCTATCCCAACCAGTAGGGGTGAGCCTAGCTATCATAATCCCTCCTCCATAGGTATAGGCGAGTTACTAGACCTTTTATCCTCGGATAACATAACAAATATCCTCCTAAGAGCATCCTTATCGCCGCTCCTAACTATGTGTAAGAATTGGTCGAAAGATAAGTTTAGCTCAATCTTAGCCTTAATGTAATCATACAACGCTCTAAATATGAATACAACCCCATACCCATATATCTCCTCGATCTCGTTATAAACTCGATTGGGATCTTCGAGAAAAGTATCGAATAAGTCTCTACTTAACTTTCTACCAACATAGAAAACAAATAATTGATAAAAATCTTTACTGAATCCGGATGATAACGCTTCACGAAAAGCTTCCTCGATCACACTCCTCGGGGGGGAGCTTTACGCTTCGCATTTTTCATTGAAGATTTATTTGTCTTGGTCTTGTATATAAAACTTATTCCAGCTTATCTCAGTCTAAATCAAAAGTCATTTATTATGAAAGTGTATAGGGTTAACTGTTATATTCGTTGTGAACGGTAAGATGGTAGTTAAATGTAAGACGAGCTACTATTTCTATGAAATACATGGTTTCAAGGTAGTTCTCATGTTTATCGGAGGGAAGCCTTAACCTAGGGTAGCTTACCGTTTATAGTCTCCGTGGAGAGGTCTGTAATGTAGACTATAGGTTGTAGGCTATATCTTTCAAATCGTAGGATGTATCCTGTATGTAAGATATAGGTCAACTTCCCTGCTTAAACCCTTGATAATAGATAGCTTCAATAGAGATTTATGGAGGCGTATAAACGGTAAATTAAACATTATTGGAGAAAGCTGTAGGTGAACCTAGAATAGATGAACGATTCATCAATAATTAAAACTAAGTATAGTTAGCTTTCTAGAATAGTGAACGGTGTTATATCTCCTAAAGCTTTCAATACCCATATACCCTTCTCCCTAGCTTTCCTCACAGCTTCATCCGTAGCTAAACACGTATAGACTAATATAACCTTCTTAGGTTTCAGCTTATCCGGATAAAGCTTCTCCAACATCTCGACCTTACCTATGAATCTATCTAGACTTCTAACCCCCAACCTTATAGTAGCTTCACCTATCACACATAGATCCCTAGATACGCCATAGATATCGATCTCAACCATGGGGAGGCGAAGAATATCCAAATCGACTTCATAACCCATCTCTCTCAACCTACTCCTAAGAACCTCCCTAGCCTCCTCCTCGATATCTAACGTAACCTTCTCAAGAGTCCTCTCAACCCTTGATAACCTAACCTCCATCCTCTTAACAACGCTAAGCATATCCCTAAAATCATGTCTAAGCTCAGCTATCTCCCGCGCGTGCGTCGCTAGTATCTCGTCATGTCTCTTGAATCCCTCCACCATATCCTGTCTAAGCCTAGCAAGCTCCGTATCATGCCTTCTAAATCCTTCAATCATATCCTCCCTAAGTTTAGCTATCTCCTCATCATGCCTTTTGAACCCCTCAATCATATCGCTTCTAATCCTAACAAGCTCCTCATCATACCTCCTGAACCCCTCCATCATATCCTCTCTAAGCCTAGCTATCTCTTGTGCATGTATCATCAATATTTCGTCATGTCTCTTGAATCCCTCCACCATATCCTGTCTAAGCTTAGTAAGCTCCTCATCGTGGCGTTTGAATCCTTCCACCATATCTCCTCTAAGCTTAACGATCTCCTCGTCATGCCTCCTAAATCCAGCTGTCATATCCTCTCTAAGCTTGGCTATCTCCTGCGTGTGCATCGCTAGTATGTCGTCATGCCTTCTAAATCCTTCGATCATATCCTCCCTAAGCTTAACTAACTCAGCTTCATTCCTATCCAATCTTCTAAGTATATCGGTGAATATCTCTTCATGCCTATCTAGACGCTTGAAGATCTCTATGAATAGCTGCTCATGCCTATCAAGTCTACCTAGTAGCTCGTTAAACTTCTCATCATGCTTCTCAAGACGCTTTAGAATCTCATCTAAACCTATAAACCCGACTACGGCGTAACGGAACTCTAAATCTTCTCCAAGAAGTTTAAGAAACTCTCTCTTAAGCTCTGAAAGCAACTATATACCCTCCAAATTTCTATTCTTCCACTCTAGCATATAAACCGTTCCTCCTCTAGAAGCAATCTACTTAATCTTCCTTAGAAGATCGATGCCATGTATACCTCATCTTCCATTCAATCAGATTGAAGACTAAGTATCATACGAAGTATGCGAAGTTAGGTATCGAGTTCTCCTAGGTTTCCACCCCATATTTTCTCCACACCTATCACCTCTAGAGGATGCTAGATGGAGTAGCTCTAGAACTCTATTCTCCTACCGGCTTCCTCATCTAGCCTGTATCCTGGGAAATCTTCTATCAGCCTCTCTACCGTTTCCCTGAATCGATCTACGAGTTGTTTAACTACGTTCTTCTCCATAGAATCCCTTCTAACCACCAAATCGTATCTTTCGTAGCCTATGGATGTAAACTCTAGACCGTACTTCTCGGCTATATATCTAACCGCCACCCCTACATCCACTATACCCTTGTATACAAGGTATGCTACAGCTTCATGAGTCTTCACTTCGAAGTTATATCCTTTAACCATAGCTTTCAACCTTTCCGGCTCTACACCTCTCTTCCTAGCTTCTCCTTCAAGTAGCGTATCTACTAGGATCCTCGTACCGCTACCTGGATTCCTATTAACGAAGCTTAAACCTCTATCGATTATATCGCTTATAGAGGCTACCTCTACGTCTCCCCTCCTATATACGAACCCCTGCTCACGTAGATAGCCTCTGACGAGTACTACATCCTTCACCCTCATCCTCTCTATGAACGGTACGTTATACTCACCTGTCCTAGGGTCGAGTATATGCATTCCTGCTATATCGGCTATCCCCATCTTCATAGCATGCAACCCAGCCATACTACCTACGTTAAGCATGCGTATCCTCTCAGTCGAAGCTATTAAATCTACCAGATACTGTAGCAGTGGGTCATGGCTACCGATTATGTTTACATCGTACGGCTTCCAGAACGGATTCACTAGGATCCTCGATTGGTATCCCGGTGGAGTATACTCAAGGTTTTCAGGTATAACAGCGTATCCATCTACGAGGCTTAGCGATGATATCCTACCGCTATGCCCTGGTAAAGGATATGCCGTCATAAATCCCATACGCTCTACGAGTATAACAGGTATAAACACCCTTATACCTGGCTCGCCTCTAAGCGGTATGGGTACAACGGCGTCGATATACCTATACTCGTATACCCTGTATCCTTGGAGCTTCGCTAGTATCGGTAGAAGGTATAGGTTAACCGTTAGGAGGCATGATAGAGGGAATCCTGGTAAACCCAACACTATCCTATCATCATGAATGGCTAAAGCTAGAGGTCTACCAGGCTTCTCCCTAACCCCATGAACTACTAGACCTGGATTAAGCTTAGATAGAACCCTATACACTATGTCTTCTAAACCTGCAGATGTACCTCCTATCGTAACTACTATATCATTCTCCTCTATCGCCTTCCAAAGTTTATCCTCTAAATCCCTCTCATCATCCATAGCTCTCTCATAGATTCTAGGCTCAGCACCTAAGAGCTTCACATAACCGTATACTAGGTAGGAGTTAGAATCGTATACATAACCGTAATCCAATGTTTCGCCTAATCCTCTAATCTCCCTGCCGGTGGGTAGTATACCGACCATTACAGGCTTGTATACGTAGACTCGATCGATACCTAGAGCAGCTAGCATAGATGCTAGTAGCGGTGTAACTACCTCGCCCCTCCATGCTGCAACCTCGCCCTCCGAGAAATCTGACCCTACCTGATCGATATTCTCACCTCTAGCTATACTCCTATAGAATACCACATAGTCGCCATCCGTATACGTATACTCCACCGGTACCACAGCGTCAGCCGGATAAGGTATAACCGCACCTGTAGATACCTCTACGCATTCACCCCTACCCATCCTGAGAGTCTTCGCTTCACCGGCTGATATCTTGCCTATAAGCTTCAACTTTTTAGGTCTATCTTCGTATACGCCTATAAGATCATCGCTTAGAACGGCGTATCCATCCATGAGGGAGCGTGTATATGGGGGATAATTCACTTTAGCATACACGTTACGGCTCAGCACCCTACCTAGAGCTTCGTTTAGGGGGAGCTCCACCTCTCCTAAAGGCTTTAGAGGTCTATAACTCTCGAGTATCGGTATAACCTCATCTACAGAAACTAGTTTACGGTAGATTTTACGTCTACTCAAATCTGATCCACCGATCTATACATATTCACCTCGATTTCGCATCCTTCGTCGAATCCCTCGATATCTTCAGGGATCTCTATGAATCCGTTACCCTTGAGTAGGCTAGCTAAAGCTCCTGATCCACCGGTCATAAGTGGTTCTGCATACAATCTGCCGCCATCCATATAGACTCTCACACGTACGAATCCTTTAACCCCAAGCTTTACCGTAACCCTACGAGTCAGTATGGCTCTAACTTTAGGGTAGTCTGGTATATCTAAACCCAGCCCCCTCAGTAGAGGCTTCAAAACATACTCCAAGGTAGACATAGCCGCTACCGGTAGACCGCTTAGAGCTAGTATAGGTTTACCTCCTCTGATAGCTAGACATGCAGTCTTACCAGGCTGTATAGCGAATCCATGTACTAGATACTCGGGTGCTAGGTTCTCTATAGCTTTAACCGTATAATCATGCCCACCCATAGATGTACCTCCCAACAGTATGGATAGATAATAGTCGTCGCATTCCAGTATCCAATCAGTTATCTCCTTCGGATCATCACCTACCATAGATATCCTATCCACGGTGAATCCATGCCATTTAAGCCAGGCAGCTATGAATATATGGGTGAAAGGCCTAAAGTATGCCTCCTTCACGATTTCATCGCCTACGTTTAGGATCCTAGCTTTAAGATCGAAAACCCGGATCCTACTCCTGCCTTCTAAGATCAACCCAGCTATAGCTTGAGGCGTAATCCTACAACCTCTACCGATTATCGTTATACCTTCATCATACTCCTCACCTGGTAGCGATACATTCTCATACCTAGCTATACGTTTCGATACTAGAATACAGCCTCCTTCCTCGACCGTATCCTCTACCGGTACAACAGCGTCAGCTCCGACAGGTAGGAAAGCACCAGTCTCTATCCTAACGGCTAAACCAGGCTTCAATATTATATCCGCATCATATCCAGGTCTTATGGATATATCGAGGAGTCGTAGGGGGGTGGGTGAATTAGGTGATGCAGCCTCGACATCATCCGTACGGATAGCGTATCCATCCATAACGGCTTTAGGTTTCGGTGGAAGCTTAAAACTAGAGGTTACCGTCTCAGCTGAATACATGCCTAGAGAATCCTCTACGCGGGTATCTATCTCGCTCGGAGGGCTGAGATAGTTGAAAGCTCTAGCTAGAATATCTGATACTTTATGAAGCTCCCTCAACCCCAGCCTACTATATTTAACACCAACATCTTAAGATTAATCCTTAGGAGGTATGCCGATACGAGGTTATGTATCCGGCACGGATATAGCATAGTAGTATGATTCAGACTTAGACTATAACTTCCAATTCCCTACCGACCACAAGTCTTACACCTCTCCTCATACATTCATCCTTAAGATAACCCATAGCATCGCTAGAAACGTTAGCTACTGCTAACACCTTAAGTATGATTTTCCTACCGGTAGACTTCTCAGCAGCTTCCGCTTTAACATCAAGCTTCTTTAACTCGCTCTCAGCTTCACCTCTATCCCTAATATACAACGTAGCTTCGCCTACAACTAACGGATCCTCGCAGAATATGTCGATCTCATACACCCTACCATCATGATAAACGAACCCTTTATCCACGCTAACACCTGTATATCCCATATCCTCAAGCATAAGCTCTACGAAAGCACATGCATAATACTCTATAGTAACCCCTAAAGCCCTACCGAAAGATTCAAACGAAGATCTAAGTCTTTTCTGCTCCCTTCGCATCTCTGCAAACTCTACTCTAAGATCTCTAACCTCCTCCCATAGTTTATTCTGTCCTTCCCTTAACGATTTAACTTCGATCCATAGATTGTTAACACTCTCCCATAGCTTATTCTGTCCACTTCTAAGATCTCTAACCTCCTCCCATAACCTATCCTGACCCTCTCTTAACAATCTAACTTCAATCCACAGATTATTAACGTTCTCCCAAAGCTTACCCTGACCCTCCCTAAGCGATCTAACCTCTATCCACAACTTCTCGGCATTCTCCCAAAGCTTACTCTGTCCCTCCCTCAGCGATCTAACCTCCTCCCAAAGCTTACTCTGACCTTCTCTAAGATCTCTAATCTCCATCCACAGCTTATCCTGCCCCTCCCTCAACAACCTAACCTCTTCCCATAGCTTACTCTGTCCCTCCCTCAGCGATCTAACCTCCTCCCAAAGCTTTTCTACGTTCTCCCATAGCTTAACCTGGTTCTCTAACAGCTTCTTCTGTCCATCATAAAGATCCGCTATACGGGACTCTATGGAATCAAGTCGCTTAAGAATTTCAGATAAACCTAGATAGCCTGCGATAGCGTAACGGAACTCTACATCTCTATCTAACGTTTCTAAGATTCTAAGTTTCTCTTCTTTGGAGAGCATCTTCTATATGATGGATAAAGGCTTACACCTCCCTAATAAACATCTCTATCAAGATTGGAAACATTATGTCAGGAGGTATGGGGGTCGATAGCTTCTACGCCTATCCTCTCTATATTTATATCGATCTAAGTTCATGCTATCTTCATAGATTTGCTCAATCGTGAATTACTCGATCCCCTCGATTTATCCGGTATTACTGAGCGTATCGTATCTAGGAGGCGTGTTGATGGTGGTTTTGAGAGACGTTATTGGCGTTTTAGGGGTGGACGTTGGTATGGCGGTATAGCTACGGCTGATGCTGTAGGCTGCTGTCTTAGATGTATATTCTGTTGGAGTTGGAAGGTTAGGGATAACCCGTATACTGGAGAATTCTACTCTGCTAGGGATGTATGGGTTAAGCTTAGGGAGATATGCGCTCGTAGAGGTTATAGGCAGGTTAGGGTTAGTGGATGTGAGCCTACAATAGCCTTCAATCATCTAGAGGAGCTTATAAGGTTATTCGAATCTGAGGGTAGATACCTATTCATACTGGAGACTAACGGTATACTGATAGGTGCGTATAAAGTATATGCCGAGAGACTTTCAGGATTTAAGAATCTCCACGTTAGGGTCTCGATTAAGGGGTGCAGTCCAGATGAGTTTTCAATGCTTACGCTAGCAAAATCAAGCGGATTCGAACTTCAATTAAACGCTCTCAAGAATCTAATCGATGAAGGAGTTTCATGTCATCCAGCCGTTATGTTAAGCTTCAGTAGCGACGAATCTAAAGCTAAGCTGATCGATAGGCTCAAAGCTATCGATGATAAGCTTGTGAAGGAATTCGAGGAAGAGTATGTATTCCTATATCCGCATGTAGAAGCTAAGCTTAAGGAATATGGTTTGAAGCCTAGGATAGCGTTTAAACCGGATGCTATACCTAGGGATCTAATTTAAGGTGATAGGCGCTCCGTACACATGGATCTAACTTTACACTCATTGCATAATCTACGGTTGCATAGGAGCTTATCCTGTATGTATGCTACGGTTTGTATCCATCCCGCTAACCCCCCATACTCCACCCTAGCTATCCAGTGGAGGCACTCGCTACGTAGAGGGCAATCACTACATAGGTACCTCCTACACATATGTGAGCTCCATGGAATCCTCCAATCTATCAAACCAATCCTTCTAGATATCCTTTGGAAGTGTACATCGGATGAAGCCATATAAGTTGCATCCTTACGACTGAATAGGAGGTAGGAGGTTGCGGTTTTAGGTCCTATCCACGGCCCCTCCTGAAGCTTAACCCTAAGTATCGATGGATCGATCTTATCCTCTAAAGGCTCTATCCTCTCCATGTAGAATCTTATCTGCATCGGTAGCTGGGATAGATGGAAGCTTCTAGATACCATACGTGAGTTATCCGTCGTTAGCATTCTGAGATCGCCTATCGTTTCCGCTAACTTCCTAACCCATCGGACAGTATTGAGATGGAAATCGGTATGCCTAGATAGCGTTATCGATGCGAATAGCCACAGCCTACTATACGGATCTACAGCTAACCCTACTCCATCGTAAGCTTCGATCAAAGGCCATATCCGGCTAATCCTACTTGAAGATAGCTTAGATACGTAGCTATATGGATCAAACCATAAGCCGGTAAACTCTAAGACTATATATTCGAAACCTACAGGCGCGTCTTCAAACCTCAATACATTTGGCTTTTCAAGCTTAAACCTTAACCCCCTATACTCGCCTATAATCCTAACATACCATCCATCGATCCTAGAGTAGAATGGATAGGTAAACGATGGGTATAAGCTCATATCGAGGTTATACACCCTGCCTAAATTCATCGACGGCATAGCGGTCATCCATTGCCGGATCGATGATCCTCGAAGAAAGTCATTTGGGATGAATCCTATCCGCTTTTCACACCTACCATCCTCGAGATTATATCCCTAACCTTCATTCTCACATCTAAACCCATAGGCTTACCTAGCACCCTCTCAGTCATCCTGCAGAAAGAGCATATACCGCCTTGGGAAGGCATACCGCACATACTGCATCGATTAACATAATCTCTCGGTTGCGGATACTTATCTATACTCCTAGCGATCGACCTTAAGAATGCTATCTTGAAGCCTGGGGAATTCTCCTCCATACCGTCTAGGAATGCTCTTATACTACCCTCCATACCGATGCTATGCAGCGGGCATTCAACACTCTGATAAGGTATACCAGCTAGATTCACGTAGAGAGCAGTATCCCTCTCGTAGACCTCATATAATGGCCTTATCCTACCTACTACGAATCCATCATAGCCCTCAGTTTTAGGTCCAAGCTTACGTATATCTTCTAGATTTTGTAGAAGGAAGTTTTTGAGTATATATACTGCTAGATCATCCAGGTGGTGGCCCAACGCCACCGCATCGACACCTGCCTCTACACCTGCTAGATTCAATAGATATCTCTTAACAGCTCCGCATACACTACATGGGGGTCTACGCATCTTTCTAGCAAGCTCCGGAATACCCAGCCCTATCATATCCTCCAACCTAACTACCATGTAGCGGATACAAGCTATCTTGCAAACTTCTTCAGCTATACTTCTAGCTTCACTGGAATATCCATCTATCCCTAGATCTATATGTAGTGCTATTAGATCGAATTCGAGTTTAGCTAGAAGCTTGGAGAGGGTTAGAAGCATAGTAGAGCTATCCTTACCACCGGAAACGGCTGCTAGGATCCTAGATCCAGGCTTGATCATCCTATACCTTCTAACCGCTGTTTCAACTCTATCAAGGATATAATCTAGGAAGTGTTCCCTACAAAGGTTCAGCTTAGCGTACCTAAGATACGTTACAGCAGGATTACCGCACCTACTGCATAACGATCCACGTATCCCTCTCATATACGCCTATTTTTATCGAACCCCCCTCGTATCGGATAAACATTCGGTATTCCAAACACCTAGGATCATCCGTATAAGGTTACCATCTAGCCGTTATATCTTTCCTCTACCTAGCGGTGGATCTCTCTGATGGCTGCATCCGACTTGACGGCTATATCGATGGATATATCAGGGTATGCAACTTCTCTCCCTCTAGGAATACCAACTGAGCCTCTCCCTCGCTACTACCTACTTGGCTATGGGTACAATCAACTGCTCACTTCCCAAACATAATTTGAGACCGTATTCACTTCATTTGTTTCCCGATACCAGTCTTACTATCTATGTATCCCTGCATGATTACTAGGCTTACCGAATCTTCCTGGAGTTGCCGGGATCGGATTGACATGTATGATTCCGGAACCTTGTCTAAACGGTTCATACTAATAGGTTATGTATGTTTGTAAGGTATACAGCTATGAATTGTTTAGTGAATAGTTATGAGGTTACGTTTATGAATGGTATGATTTCATGCTATCACGAATTCATATAAATTATGCGTGGATGATGAGCTTGGAGAAGAGCAAAGGTTGGCTGAACATAGATCCCATATAGATGGTGGATCGAAGTATTAGCATGTAGCAAACCATAACGTAGTAGCGAAGATCGATAGGGTGAGGTTTCAATGATCTGAGTTAGCTCAGAGCGGATTTAACTCTATATAAGGTATAAAGGGTTTCCCTAAGGTTTAAGCCTCTCAAGGTTTATCTATCCTCTGATGATTTACTTATCAACATGGCTGCATGCTTCGATAGGCTTCTCTCCGTACTTCTATTAGAGGATCCGCCTGATAGGATACCTTTCTACGATTTATTCGCAGATCTAGAGGTTGTAGAAGCTTTAACGGGGCGTAGGCTTTCGGAGATCAAGAGTCTTACGATCGATAGGGTTAAAGATATAGCGGCTAAAGGCTGCGAGAATAAGCTTAAATCTGATTACGAGACTATCATTAGGTTCTACTATACGCTCGGATACGACTATATACCTCTAACCCTTCCATCGCCGTTTCCCAGGTTTAACGTTAAGCCCTGCAAGGATACTGCAGCCCTATCTAGAGGCTTAAGGGTTTGGCAGGATGAGTCTAGGGGTACTATAGAGTCTAGGGAGGATTTCGATAAATACGACTGGCCTAGTGAATCCGATGTGCAGGATTCATATATGGCGCTATACCATATAGTCAAGGAGATCCTACCTGAAGGTATGATGATTATACCCTTAACACCTGGCGGTGTACTGGAGAATGTTATGTGGCTTATGGGTACGATCCCGTTCTCTAAAGCGCTATATACAGACCAGACACTAGTCAGGGATATGTTCGATAGGATTGGAAGAATTATCTCGTTTGTATGCCGTTTGATGTCTGAGCAGCCTATGGTCGGAGCTATATCTATGGGCGACGATATGGGCTATAAGAGCGGACCTATGATATCGCCTAAGCATCTGAGATATTATGTATTTCCATGGCATAAGATATGCGTAAATGAAGTTCATAGATTTGGTAAACCCTTCATACTCCATAGCTGCGGACGGTTGGATATAGTTATGGAGGATCTCATAGAGTATGTAGGTATAGATGCTAAGCATTCGTACGAAGATTCTTCATACCCTGTAACTAGGTATAAGAAGCTTTACGGAGATAGGATAGCTATACTCGGAGGCGTCGATATGGATAAGCTATCTAGGATGCCCCTAGAGGGTTTCAAAACATACGTTAGATCGATTATAGATGAATGTGCTCCGGGTGGAGGTTATGCGATAGGATGTGGAAATACCGTAGCGAATTATATAAAGCTCGAGAACTATCTAGCTATGCTCGAAGTAGCTAGAAGTTATGGGAGATATCCCTCCAATATTAAAGAATAAAGTTTAATATATACCTGTAGACGGCTATCTATCCGTGAAACCTAGGGGGGCATATTTCGCAGCAGTCTCATCGATATCCATCGCACTTGTAGCCGTAGCTACTTTAGCTATACAAGTCTACATACCCGCTACCAGAGGATACTTCAATATAGGCGAGGTTATGGTTTATACGATAGCACTACTATTCGGGCCTAGGATAGGATGCATCGCTGGGGGTTTGGGTTCTGCTCTAGCAGATATAATTTCAGGCTACAGCTTCTATGCTCCGGTTACGCTTATAGCTAAGGGGTTGGAGGGATACCTAGTCGGCCGTATCTCCAGATTAAGATTGAATATTACACGTAGATTCTACCGAATCCTATCGGTAATCTTACCCATAACCCTGACGCTGGTATTCTGGGCGATCTCCTCCCAGCTCTATACGGGCTTAGCCGAGGTCACCCTAACATATTACGCTATAGAAGTGGAGATACCCCCAGCTCTATGGATCATAGTATCGATAGCTCTACTCGTAATTCTAGCCGTATATCTATCGAAAGTGGATTCCGAGAATATAGCTAGGATCATAGCTATAATATGCGGTGGATCCATAATGGTTTCATGCTACTACCTCTATGAACAGGTAATTCTCGGCGTCTATGCTCTAGCCGAGGTACCTGTCAATATAGGTCAGATGCTCATAGGTCTCTCGGTATCGATACCTCTATCGAAAGCTCTAGCTAAGATCAACCTACCTACGATAATCGAAGATTATGGCAGGCATCCTTCTAGGCTTGATAGCTAAACCCATGATTAAACCTGCGATGAATCCTCCTATATGAGCCCAGAAAGCTACTCCTGAGAAGTATAGTTGCGGTATCGTTACCGATAGTATCCCAGCGTACAGCTGGTATAGGAACCATCCCGCTATGAACAGTGCCGCTGGTATGCTTATAACGATAGGTATCCATCCTATCATAGTAACTATCCTAACAGATGATGCTGGTAGCAGGACTAGATATGCTCCGAGTATACCCGATATAGCTCCTGATGCTCCGATCGAAGGTATATATTTGGGATCTATAAGCTTCACACCGGTCCACCCGTAGAGGATTATAGGCTCGGATATGTAGACTTCTACAAACGTATGGGCTATAGAAGCGAATATACCTGAAGCGATGTATAGTATGAAGAATCTACGATGCCCTATCCTAGATTCTATAGGTCCGCCGAACACCCATAGGTATAGCATGTTACCTATTAGATGCATTATATCACCGTGAATGAACATCGACGTCAATATCGTATACAGTGCTCTACCCTCGACTATGTATGCAGGGGTTAAGCCATACACCTCTATAACGTAGTTATAGAATTTACTGCCTCTATAAACCATGTATATCCATACCGCTACGTTCAATCCTATAAGCATCCATGCTACTATAGGTGTCCTCCTAGGTATACCTGCTCTTACAGGTATCAAACCGAAATTCAACGGATTATAAGATCGATTTAAACTTAGCTACTTCCTTGAAGTTTTCATCGAGTCTCACAGATCCAGGCTTCAAGCAGCCTATAGATCCTCTATACGATGTTATAAGCTCCACCACACCTCTATCTCCCTCCATGAATATAGACTTCAATATAGCTAACCCTCTGAATACCTCCGTCTGATCGTATACACCCATGAGTAGCCCTTTGATAAGCCTATCAGGTATAACTATACCTTTAACTCCTCCATACTCTATCTCCATATAATCCTCGGAATCTATCCTAGCTATGATGTAGAGCGTCGAACCCGTACGCTCCCCATAGATACATTCTAAACCTAGATTAGCCGATATCTCCCTAAGCTTATCCACTTGTAGAGTGGCACCTAAGCCTATGGGGAAATCTATGAATCTAACCCATGTCACAGGTATCTTCCTAACAGTCGGATCGATGAAATACTTCCTATAGCATAACTCCCTCCTACCCTTCCTATCAGATCTACTCTTACCCCTTATATACTTCGGGGGTGGGATTCTGATCACGGTGGATCCACTAGATTTAGCTATATCCTCTATCAAGCTTAGATCGATATCCCCATCGATTACAACAGTAGCTTTAGGTCTCAACCTCTCCACTATCCTAGCTTTATACGGTATAGCTTCGACCGTAAACCATCCATCGGTATTAACTATAATAGCTTTAGATCTCGATGAAGCTCTAGATTTAAGGTACGTTAGAGATTCTACTATCTTATCTACCATCTGATATGGTGTAAGCGATCCTATGAATACAGCTTCCTCGAATCTAAAATTGAATAGATCTACGGTAGGCTTATCGAGTAGCGTATAGCTTAAAGCTCCAGGCGGGCCTATATCAGTCTGCCCTAGATCCCCATCGACGATCGCTACCGGTTTCACACCCGTACTCAGTATATGGTTGGCGCACATCAAAGCGAACGTAGATTTACCTACATCCACGCTTCCCAGTACAAGGACATCCACCGGATCCGTCTTAGATACAATCCTTAAAGCCTCAAACCACTCAGATGGGAATACCTCGTCGATCCTCTCAAAGGATGGATTAGAAGCAGATAATACCTCGACCTCACTGTCCTCTAGAAACTCTACTGGTACACTCCTTCCTTCCCTCACTACGATCTTCCCCTTCCCTCTATACTCTACGCCTAAGACTCTAAGGGCTCCTGACATCAGCTTTAGGTATGCCGGTCCATCGATTATTATCGAACAGCCTTCTTCGAATCTAGTCATACCTGCTACACCGTAGTTCTTGAAAACGCTAGAGGCTATCAGAATTTAAGCGTGAGTTCTGCATATTAACTTTAGTGGTGTTTGGCTACAGAATTCATACCTACTGGATGCTCTAAGCTCGATGAACTGCTAGGTGGAGGTATCCCGCTGGGTAGGCTTACGCTTATATACGGTGAAGCGGGTAGCGGTAAGACTACGATAGCTCTGCAAGCTTCTGTATCGGCTGCTAGGATGGGGTTTAAAGTTCTCTACCTAGATTGCGATAGACGCATCCCTGTGGAGAGGCTTAAAGCCTTCGCTCAAGAAGATTTCGACGAAGTATCTAGTCGTGTAATCGTATCTAGGCCTGAAAACTTCTCCGAGCAAACTATGATCATAGAATCGCTACCCAGGATAATTCCTAAGGGTTTAGGTCTTATAGTCGTAGATAGCGTTACAAGCCTCTACCGTGAAGCTATCTCCATCGGGGAGCCGTTCACCCTAAACTGGGAGTTTAATCGGCAGATAGCCTTCCTCAAGGAATCTGCTATAACTAGGAATATCGCCGTACTAGCTGTAAGTCAGGTTAGAGCTGCTATCGAAAGTGGAGGAGTGGAGCCTGTAGCACGTAGGATTATGGTATACTGGTCTGACATCGTAGTAGAACTTTCTAGAACAGGTAGACCCGGGGTGGTTCTATGTGTGGTTAGAAAGGGTGGGACCCCAGGGAGATTCTACGCGTATGTATCAGATCGAGGTTTGACGTACACCGAGATCTGACTCCTACATGATTTTACGCCATAACTTAGCATCTATAAGTAGGTATAGGATTACCGATGATATCAGGAGTATGGTTAACCCTACTACTAGAAGCATATTGCTGGTCTTAGGATCGTAGGCATACTTATAGCTTATAGCTACCATAATCACGCCTATGAAACCTAACGTATAGAGTGCGGCTACGGTTAGGGTTTCCGTGACGACTTGATCCCTTATACTAGGGTTAACGATACCTATCTTCCTATTCCCGCTTGCATCCGTATAAATAAGGTAGGGTGGGGATCCCTCGACGATAACGTATATGGAGCCTGATAGTAGGAATACCGTGGCAGCTATAGCGAGCACATATATCCAGTATTCGCCAACCCTAATCCTCAATCTACACACCCTATCCTGGTGGATTGCATATCGTTCGAACAGATACTTAAAGATTCCTAAACCTTGAATAGGTTCTCAGCCTGGATCTAAAGGTATGCTCTAGAAATACTTATAGCTTTGATTTGTAGACGGATATAGGATGTATGCCTCAGAGGATTATATGCAGATCATGCGGGTACATACTCTACGAAGGAGATGAATTCATGTATCCTGGTGAGGTTGTAGAGAGCTACGGTGGATTTTGTCCCTCATGTAAATCTAAGATATCGTTCACTCTAGATGATATCAAGATGGAGCTGAAACCCGCTAGGAGGAGGTAAGAATTATATAGATCAGGCTTCCTCGTAGAATCTAAGTCTCCGGAGGTAGAGGTATTGAAATTTAAGTTACGTAAACCGACAGTTGCATCTATAAAGAGTATAGCTTTATGGCTTAGAATCCTATGGATGCCATTAGCTTTAACGGCTATATGCATACTCGCATTCTACATCAGGATACAACCTGTAGTAAGGGTTTGGGATCTAGGATTCTACCTACACGAGTACGATACATACTTCCAGTATCGAGTAACCGAGCGTATACTGAATGAAGGATTATCATCATGGTATAACTGGTATGATGTTAAGAGCTGGTACCCCTACGGTAGGGATATAGCTAGATCCAGCTATATCGGTCTACCATTAGCCGGGGCATTATTCTACCGCACCATAGAATTTCTAGGTATAAATGTACCCCTGATAACCGCCCTCGTATTCTTTCCACCTATAATGGCTATCCTCATGTGCATATCCATATTCTTTCTAGGTAGGGAGATAGGAGGTAGTATGGTGGGTTTAATATCATCGCTCCTCTTAGCGATAGCACCTGGTAATATAAGTAGAACATTTGCAGGATGGTATGACGATGAATCCATAGGCATACTCGCATTCATCCTAGCTATACTATTCTACGTAAAAGCCGTTAAGAGTACGGATCTACGTACTAGTCTAGCCTATGGTATACTATCAGGCTTATCCTTAGGCTATCTGATCGCATCATGGGGTAGCAGCTTCTACGTGCTAGCTCTCATAGTTTTATCCACGTTCGCAGCAGCCATCCTATCCTTCGATAAGAGCCTGATAACGGCGTACACGCCTATCGTAGCTATATCTGTGTTAGCGGCTATGCTGACGCCTAGGGTGGGGTACGGCTTCATATACGATTCTACGGCTCTACTAAGCTATGGTGTAGCGTCTCTACTAGTATTGAAGCTTGGTTTAAGGAAGCTTGGAGCGGGTAGGGGGGATAAAATCTTCTTAGCTATCATAGGTTTACTTGCATTATTCGGCGTCATACTAGTAGCTATGGGTGTGATCAGGCTTCCAGGAGGTAAGTATCTAGCCGTATTGAACCCGATGTATAAGAGGGGGGTTGCGCTGATAAGATCCGTAGGTGAACATCAATCGACGACATGGGCTCAGATATTCATGTCGACAGGCTTCCTAAGCCTATTCATACCGTTCTATGTAATCCAAGCCTTCAGGAAGCGTTCCTCCGAGCATATACTTGTATCGGTGTGGACCATTACATCGCTATACTTCACAGCATCGTTCGCACGTCTAGAGCTGCTATTAGCCCCAGCTATATCGATCGTAGCAGCCTACAGCCTATACGATATCTCCCAACCCCTACTATCCTACGCGAAATCTGTAGGTAAGGCTCGCCGTCCACGTAGAGCGATATATGGTATGCGTAGGGATATAGCTGTAGCTTCGATTGTTATGATAGCGCTGCTAGCGCTACTCCCGGTGTCGTACTTCGTGTACATAACATACTTCTACTATGGGACTCTTCCAAGTATACTAGAGTTATCGGCACGGTATAATAGGCCGTATACAGATTGGGTGGAAGCCTTAGCTTGGATGAGGGAGAATATAGGAGGTAGAGCTGTAGTTCTATCATGGTGGGATTACGGATACTGGATAACGGTTCTAGGCAACTGTACGACTCTAGCCGATAACGCTACGATAAACTCGACGCAGATAGCAGTCATAGCTAAGATATTCATGTCTCCGGAGAATATTTCGATACCGATTATGGAACGGTATAACGTTACCCATATAGTCGTCTTTACAAGCTGGACTGCTATAGGTCAGTATACAGGTTTATTCGTACCTGATGGTACAGGTGAGGAGGGTAAATTCATATGGATGATAAGGATAGCTAACGATGAATTCGGAGGATTCAACGAGACAGATTACATCGATACAGATACAGGTGCTCCCAGCTCCAGATTCTACGAATCGGTGTTAGGGGTGATAATACCCTTCCGATTTTATAGCAGGGATACGCAGACGGGGTTAAACCTATACATGTTTAAAGGATTCCATAGATCAGAGTACCTCGAACCTGCATTTATATCCAGTAGTTTAAGGAAGGCTGAGGATTTATCCTACTCAGGATGGTGCGGCGGAGTCCTAGTATACAAGGTTAACTATCCATCGAAGGTTAACGCTACTCTGTGATGTCAACGTCGACAGCTATACCTTGCTTCACAAGCTGGATAGCATTCTCCTCAGGTATGTATGCTACATCCTCGACTTTAAACGGTCCATAAACCTTGAGATCCACCCCTACGAACGACGGTATATCCGCCGTAAACCTTACGAGTTTAAGTCCCCCCTCTCTGAACATAGCCTCAGATGGCGTATACCTACCCTCGACTATACGTCTAACCATACGGTTATACTCTTCGAGTATCTTCGAAAACTCCCTCGCAAAGGGTCTCTCATCATCAGCTAGCTTATCCCATTCGACTACACCTCTGATAGAGGCATCCATAATCTTAGTAAGCCTAAGATAGCATAGATCCTCGACGAGTTTAACGCTAACCTCTAAAGCTTTAGATAGAAGTTTACCCTGTATACTCTCCCTATCGGCAAGCTTCTCATCCTCCCTAAGCCTCCTCATAAAAACGTTGAGCCTCCTATAGAAATCCCTAGGTATGGGTTGTAGCTCGACGCTGGACGCCTCCCTCTTCCAAGCGTTTAAAAGCTCCTCGTACATGATGTCCCTCCTATCCGGATACGTAGGCTACACCCTTACATAATAGTAGGATTGCAGGCTGCAGCGGAAGCGATACCTCCTCATCCTTGAACGGTCCATACTCCTCATCTCCGATCCTAAATTTAGGCGTCGATTCTACGTAAAGCTTCACATAATTCCTAGAATCCCTGAAAGGCGTTGCTTCGGATAGCGGATCATAGTTCTCCAGTGATTCTAGGCTTGAACCAACCTTAGATTTAATGAACCCGGTTTTACCGTGAAGCGAACCTGGTAGGCGTATCAGCCTATGAATATCCAGGGTGACCACGGGATCTATCTTAACAGATGAGTATTCAACCGCTTTAGCCGTAAGCTTTCTAAGGCTAGTTAACCCTATCTCCTTAGCGAGTCTACTAAATCCGCCTTCCAATACGATATCCAGAATTCTATTCCTATCCTCGATTATAGTATCGATGGAGTCCCTCCTTAAACCTAAATTCCTCAATTCATCAGAGGATGCTGAAGATATAAGATCATATAGCGCTCTGATGATCCTAAACCTCATACCGCTAACATCGAGGTTTAACAATAATCTATCAAGGTATATAGATGGATCGAACCCTACGCCAAGCAGGTAGTCGGCTATCTCCCTCCTCGAATTCTGATCCAACTCCTCGACATCCCCGGATACATGTACATGGAAGCCTCTACGCCCTGAGAAGTATACAGCCATATTATCCTCGGGTAAGCCGAACTCGGAGGATAATATCTCGATAAGCTTCATAGTCTCGGTTTTCGCTGCTAACAGGCATTTCTCGCAGAACCATGCTCTCTCTTCTAGTTTATCCTCACCACATCTCAAGCATCTCTCCGGCGTTTCGCCAACCCCCTCATACCCGCATGATAGGCATACCCATCCGTCATGCTCCGCCTTACAATCTGTAGGTATATGATCCGCATCTATATCGAACGTGAGCTCAGCTCCTATCCACCCCTTTTCATCCATAGGAGCTGTCGGATTCATGTAGAAAGCTGATGAATAGTAGCAATCTGAAGGACTATTCACCTTTAAGTATTCTAGGAGCTCCTCCCTACTCTTAAAGGATATATGCCTTACTATACCTCTATCAAACAGGTTGAATCCGAACTCTCTTCCAGTTATCCTGGAGGGTTCCTCGATAAACCTGGGGGCTAGCGTTGAATAATACTCTGCGAATATGCGCTTCACAAACTTCTTCGTAGCTTCCCTAAGCTTCTCTAAGCTTCCCTCCACCCTCACCACCTCCACCTATAGCTCTACGTACACTCCTCTTATACCGTGTAAGAGGATGTTTAACCCCCCTGCAGAATTCATCCTCTACGCATAAGCCGTGGGTCTTCAGGGTTGAACAGCTAGGCGATGTATACTTAGTCATAGACCCCCTCATACCTGCGATATGCTCGACCTGATACCTCGTTATCCTCTCATCGGCATCCGGTACGGATACGAATAGCTTAACCACATCATCTACGGTCAACCCTATGTTGAGGAGGAAGCTTGCAAGGGTAAACCTAGCTATGTGTGGTAAATGCCTCCCGCTTTTTAGAGCCGTATACATAGCCTTCACGCATGGAGGTAGGGCCTCCTCGACGAACCCTACATCCACCCATCCGCCATACCTCGTCTTCCTATCAGAAAGCATACCCGTTATAGCTATAATCTTAGCTTCAAACGTAAGCGGGGGTTTAGCATCCCCAGGTAGCGGTCTGGATAGAATCTTGAAAAGGTTATCTTGGATAGCTTCGGATATAAGCCTTATAAGCTCCCTTCTAGAGAGTAGAATCCATCCATGATCTAGAATCCTATTCACGATCTTCCATCTAGGATCATGAAACCTGGATGCATACTTTAGGTAATCTGTGAAGTATAGCTTAGCATACCCATCGTATATCTCAGCTTTAAAACCTAGGCGTAAAGCTATAGCTTCGATAAGGGGTTTAGGCTCCCTCTCTAGAAGCTCCCTAGCTCTCAGAGATTCCGCTAAAGCATACCTTCTAGCGAGGAATTCATCCCCTATGAATCTAACTAGAAGGACAGCTACGGGGAAGGAGGCTATCTCCAACCTAGGCTCATCCAGTTTTAGGGAGACAACCCCCTTCTCCATGGCTTCGACTATACGAGAATAAGCTCTATCGATTATAGGCTTGAAATACTCCGCCTCCATATCTTTAACGGTAAACCCAGCCTCCTCGAGGTATCTAGCTGCTTCTCTTAGAAACGGGTATTTAGCTAGATCCCTATCTGTAAACCTATAACCCTCCTTTAAAGCCATATCTTCAACCGAGAACCTATAATCTCTGATGATAAAACCTTTATATAACGATATTCGAATAGCTTTAAAGCCGGATCGATATTTGTTAAACCATATTGTTAACTACAATGTTTATACACCACCTATGTCTCTAAACCTCTATAGGGTTGGGTCGATTAGAATTCTTTAAAGCCGCTAGAGATTCGGTGGAGCTTCTCAAACCTATAGGTAGGAGAGGGGGTTCATCATTGCTCATCCATCACGATGAAGCTGATGGTATATGCTCGGCGGCTATAGCGTTGAAAGCTTTAGAGAACCTCGGCTTTACTGTTAAACCTATATGCTTAGAGAAGCTTTACAGGGAAGTCCTCGAAGAAGTATACCGTAGATCGATCTTCGACGCTATAGTTTTCACAGATATAGGTGGAGCTCATGCAGGCTACATATCCAAGCTGAACGTTGATGGAATACCTACCATTATATTGGATCACCATAAGCCTGAGCCATCATTGAATCCATCCGTAGTGAACCTCTCACCAGATTTATATGGCTTAAACGGGGATGAGATATCGGCTTCAACCGTAGCTTACATATTCGCTAAGACGGTATACCCCGGAGCTGAGGAGCTTGCGCATCTCGCTTTGATAGGCTCCGCCGAGATACCTGGGCCTCTAAGAGGCTTGGATATGGAGGCTACCCAGGATGCTATCCGTAGAGGCTTCGTAGAACCTACGGGTAGAGGGGATTACAGGGTTAAGGCTATGGGTAGACCCTTATCCTACAGGAAGCTATCCAGTATCTTATCGATACTGGGATCCGTAGGCTACTATAGAGGTGGGCCTATGCTCGGATTGAAAGCATGCCTTGAAGGATTAACAGAGGATATCGAAAGCTTATCATCGAAGCTTGAGGATGAAAGAAAGGAAGCTAACCGTAAACTCTTATCGAAACTGTACAGGGAGGGTTTAAGGGTGGATGGATATGTACAATGGTTTCACGCTGAAGATACGTTCTCAGGTATGGGTGTTAAGGTTATCGGAAGCTTCTGCTCATACCTAAGGTATCAGAGGAGGATAGTTAGACCCGATCTATACATCATAGGGTTCATGTATATGTCTAGGGAGATACCTGGCTTCAGCCCTCTGAGGAACGATTACAGTAAGGTTTCAGGTAGACTCCCAGAAGAATTGGAGGATGAAGTTAAGAAGGGATTGAAACCTCCGCTTTCGATAGTACTCCCTAAGGCATGTGAAGCCTATGGTGGCTTCGGTGACGGGCATGCATCAGCAGCTTCGGGAGTCGTCTTGAAGGGTATGGAGGAGGGCTTCGTAGAGGAATTCAATAGATTAGTTTCAGAGAGTTTAAGTGTATCACAGAGTTGATGGGAGATAGTATAGATTCTTAGAGATCTCTTCAGCTTCAGCCGGAGGCTTATCGAACGATACAGCTTCAATCCTATGCATTCTCTTAAGATCATCTATAAACAGTCTAACCTTCTCGGATGCGTATACGACGCCCCTCAGAGGAGCGTTTAAAGGTATGCCCATCTTCTTTTTAATCTTCCATAAGCCGCTATCAAACTCGAGTATATACTCCGTATACTCTCTAAGCTTATCATCCACAGGTATAGTCTCAGGTATCCCCTCCCTATGCACCGTTCCACTGTAGATACTCCTCCATATAGCATCCGTTATGAATGGGCATATAGGTGCTAGAAGCTTCAAAATCGTCCTCAGGACTTGATGTAGCGTATACCATGCCGCCGTCTGCTCCCACTCGCTGAACGCTCCATCGCTGTTATATGCTCTAGGCTTAACAGCTTCGATGTAGTGGTCTGCGAATATACTCCATATAAAGTTTCTTATACTGTTGCTCGCCTCGAAGAAGTCTAGCTCCTCGTAATCCTTTACGCATACCTCTATAAGCCTATTGGTTTCGGCTAATATCCATTCATCTATAGGTTTAAGCTTACTCAACCTATCTACGACTGGGAATTGCGAGATAAACCTAGCGATATTCCAAAGCTTAGTTAAGAATAGCTTAGCAGATTCAAGCTTATATTCTGAGAATCTATAGTCTGATCCAAGTTTAGCTTCTGATGCAGCCCAGAATCTAAACGCATCGGCGCTATACTTCTCTAGAAGCGGCTCAGGATATACGACGTTACCTTTAGACTTATGCATAGCCTCCCCCCTCTCATCTAGACCCATACCTGAGATCCTGATGTATCGGAAGGCTGGTCTGCCTGTGAGCTCGTATACCCTGAGTATCGTATAGTATAGCCATGTCCTGATTATATCGTAGCCTTGGGGTCTCAGTATGCTGCCTGATATCTTCTCGTAGAGTTTAGGATCGCGCTTATACCCCGCTATATATAGAGGGCTTATACTAGAATCCATCCATGTATCCAGGGTCCTTTCCTCACCTACAAGCTCAGCTGAGCCGCAGTATACGCATCTATCTATAGGTGGGGGATCCCTCCAAGGCTTATAGTATCTCCCAGGCTCGGGTAGGTTAACCCCACCGCACCTCTTACAATACCATATAGGTATCTCTGTCCCGTAGAACCTCCTTCTAGAAATAGGCCAATCCGTCTTAACGCCTTCTATCCAGTCGATAAGCCTCTGTTTAGCTGAGGGAGGGTAGAAGCGCATATCGTCTAGTATCTTCTTGATATCATCTAGGTATTCGATTTGTTTAAGGTAGAACTCCCTCATATGTATGAATTCTATCGGGTTTTTAGACCTCCAACATATAGGTACTCTATGCCTTATCTTCTCTATCTTCTCGATAACTCCACTAGATTTAAGATCCTCGATTATCCTCCTCCTAGCCTCCTCTACGGTAAGCCCTGCGTAGACCCCGGCGTTACTATTCATACGTCCATCTGGATCTATAGCTATCCTAGGCTTCAACCCAAGCTCCCTGAACAGTCTTATATCGACCTGATCGCCGTACGAGCATACCATAACCAAGCCTGAACCGAACTCGATCCTAGCAGCTGGATGAGCTAGTATAGGTACTCTATACCCGTAGATAGGGGTAATAGCCGTAGAACCCTCTAAACCCTTATACCTATCATCCTCAGGGTTGAATATAACCGCCGCGCAGCTGCATAGAAGTTCAGGTCTCGTAGAAGCTACGACTATATATCCGCCCCTTTCAAGTTTAAACCTCATATAGACTAGATCCGTATCCTTCTCATCGCTATACTCGACTTCGGCATCGGCTATCGTAGTACGGCATACAGGACACCAGTTTACAGGATACTCTGCCTCGTAGATTAAGCCTCTACGCCAGAGATCTATGAAGGTCTCCTGGGTTAAACTCCTATACTCTGGGCTATCCGTCCTATAGTAGTTCTCCAGATCGCAGCTAATCCCAAGCCTTTTAACAACCCATATAAGCTGCCTTTCCACTTCATCCAGATACTTCCTACAGATCTCCTCGAATTCCTCCCGGCTAACCTCCCAGTACCTTATACCATACGTCTTCTCGACTTGTACCTCAACCGGTAGACCATTACGATCGACACCGAACGGGAATAGAACCTCGTAGCCCTTCATCCTGAAATACCTAGCGACCATATCTATCTGCGCATAGTGTGCGGCACCGCCTACATGCCATCTAGCCGAGGCATACGGTGGAGGTGTATCTATAGCTATGATAGGTTTGCCTGAATTCGGATCGAATTTATACAGCCCCTCCTCCCGCCATGTATCTATGAGATTTAGCTCTAGTTCAGCTCTCCAACGGCTCTCCGTTATCCTAGGTTTAAACGTTCCCCTCTCCATCCCTAAGCTACCCATCCCCCTATACGTATCTGTAGCTCGATAGCTACGGTAAATACCTACCAGAATCCAGTTTAAACTTTAACTCTGCGCTTCATCTATTAATAGTTATCCAGGGTGGTTAGAGAATATATTTCAGGTAGGCTTGAAAAGATATGCCTAAGATAAAGTTTGCAGCTACGGCGGATATCCATGCACCTAGATACTTGAAGCTATTCGAATCAAGCCTATCGAAGCTAGATCTAAGCAGTATAGATCTGCTCCTACTTGCAGGCGATATAGTATTACATAACGATTATAGGCAGGTTGAGAGGGTTCTTGGTATAATCGGCGAAGCTTACGATGGACCTATATACGCATGCTTCGGAAACGAGGAATACCATGGATACGAAGATGTATATCGAAGGTTCGATAGGATCGTATGGCTTGATGATGAATCCTCTACGATAGAATTGGGTGGGTGCAAAATCGGGATCATAGGATCTAGAGGAGCTCTAGATTCCCTTACAAACTGGCAGAAGAAGTTTAAGCCAGATCTAGAAGCTGTGTACGCGGATAAACCCTACAAGATAGCTAAGCTCGTATCATCGTTGAATACCGATCTGAAGATAGTTTTAACACACTACTCCCCTACCTACAGGACTCTGAGAGGTGAGGATCCGAGTATATGGGTATACCTAGGATCCAAAGCTATGGAGCCTGTAGTATCATCCGTAGATGTATGGATACATGGACATGCGCATCGAGGAACTGTAGGATCGGTAGGTATAGGTGGAGCGCAAGTATACAATGTAAGCCTCCCAGCTAGAGGAGGAATAGCGGTAATAGAAGTTGAAGGTGGGAGGAAAAAGGGTTTGGATGCATTCTTTACCCGATAACCTCTCATCCCGAAGCTTATACTTCTAGAACTTCGTATAGTTCCATGAAACCCTATCCCCATCGCTTACGGGTTTAAGGTTTGCAGCTACCTCACCCATAACAAATCCCTGCCCCTCGACGTATATATAGTATATCCAGTACCTATTAGCCGTCGGATCGTTAGCTACGCCATCTATAGAATCGACGAATATACCGAACGGATACTCTGTGTACTTTACAGATGCGACGGATAACAGAGCTTGAAATACAGTACTCCTAGCTCTAGGTATCGGTACATCATCATAAACCCTAACCGTCCCGTTACCATAATCTATAATCACATCTACGAAATTCACTTTAGCTAATCTACCCTCATAACCTGTTAGCTTACCCTCATAGGATTTTAGATCGCTTCTAAGCCTTTCATTCTCCATATAGAGCCAACTAGCAGCTACGGATGAGAGGAGAGCCCATACGAGTAGGGCTACTATAGCGTAGCTTCTTACGCTAGACATATGCATCTCCATATATGGCTTTATCTCCATATATGGAAATATAAACTTTATCTTACCTTAATTCTCTCCATGTAGGAAGCTATAGGATGGGCGAGCATACTTAACGCTAAACCTGTAGATAGCTCATGTACAGGCCCCATAGGGTATGGTGTAGGTAAGAATAATCCTATCATAGCCGCTATGAAAGCTCTCTCTAAGCCTCCGTAGAATGGTATCGCAAGTATTATAGAGGTGGATACATCGTAGATTAAGGTTAAAACGAAGCCAGCTAGGAATAGATCCAACCTAGATATCCTCTTAATATCCCTCAAAGTTAAACCAGCTAGAAACCCTATGAAACCCATACACGGTGCCGTAGCTACCGTCCAGTAGCCTAAACCGAAGAATGCGAAATCAGAGATCAGCATGGATAGAAATCCTACGATGAATCCGATCCTACTGCCTAGAAGTATACCGCTCATTATCGCTATGAAGGCAACTAGTTTAATGTTGGGGAAAGCTGCTAAGGCTATACGGCTAGCTACCGATAACGACGTTAACGATACTATCAATGCTATTTTTAAACTCTTCATCTACCATATATGGATAATATTCCAGGTATAAAACTTTAACTGCTAGCAAAGGCTTCTTCATCCATACACTGGAGTAACTCTCCTCTAAGTATGTGGGGGAGGCGGTCTGAGCGTGAAGCTCGATCTTCTGATGAGTTCACGTATGGGCAGCTTCTGTGGGCATTTCTTCTCGCATTCACCGCATCTAACACATCTATCTCCCCTCCTATCCTCCGGAATCTCCCTATAATACTCCTCTACGATCCTCCTCTCCTCCCCGCTTTCAGCCATCAGTATCCTATTCATGTATCTGAGGATCGATGGTATATCGACCCCTCTAGGGCATGGTATGCAGTAGTGGCAGCCGGTGCAACCTATAAAGCCATACCTAAGATACATTCCTCTAACCTTCTCGATTATACGCAACTCTTCTTCGCTTAGAATCCCGGGTTCGGCTATACTAGCCGTCGCGATATTATCCACAACTTGCTCGAACGTGCTCATACCACTTAAAGCTACTGATACCTCCGGATTATTCCAGACCCATAGTAGAGCCCATTGTGCAGGAGTCCTCTTTACACCTGCTTCATCGAATACCGCTTTAACTTCTGGTGGAGGTGGTATGGCTAGTAGTCCTCCTCTTATAGGCTCCATAACGACTACCGCTAGACCCCTGGAAGCCGCATATTTAAGACCCTTAGTCCCAGGTGATCTCCTACTACTCTCTGTATCTAGATAGTTGTATTGTATCTGGCAGAATGTCCATCCGCTATACCCATCCACTATCTCCTTGAATACTTCGAATTCATCGTGGAAGCTGAATCCTAGATATCCTATCCTACCTTCATCAACCTTCCTTTCAGCCCAATCTAATACGTTTAGATCATGTATTTTACGCCATCTATCCTTATCCAACCCATGCATCAGGTAAAAGTCTATATAGTCGATCTGAAGCCTTCTCATCTGCTCCTCGAATATCGTATCTAGCTCCTCCCTAGATCTAACCATACCTATAGGCATCTTCGTAGCTACCCTAACTTTACCATGATACCCCTCCCTCAAAACCTTACCTATTAGAACCTCGCTATTTCCTCCATGATACATGTACGCCGTATCAATATAGTTTACACCATGATCGATAGCATACTTTATCATCCTCATAGCTTCAGGTTCATCTATCTGCCTCATATCGCCTCCAACTACTGGAAGCCTCATAGCACCGAATCCTAAGATCGAAACCATCCAATCCAACCTACCAAACTTTCTATACTTCAAGATCCTTCCTCCAGCTTAGATGGAATCTTTAAAGTATAGCTTCTAACTAATATGTTTTACCTCAGAACCGATAACCTATGGTACGCTAGAACCTACAACTAGGGTATCCTTCTATATACAGGCTATCTACGAGTATTCTTAGTGTGTCTCATATGCATACCATATCTATTCGGATCGATTCTCTTCCACAGTTTTACTACGCTTCTACAGTGTTTAGCTAAGATTTCATATACTGGCTATACCTATAGTATCCATATGTTAGGTTTGGAATGGAAGGCTATTATATTCGATCCAACTAGAGTATTTCTTGGAGAAGAAGTTGGCTATGCATCATATGGTCATCGTCGATAGATCGATATGTCGTGGATGCAACTTATGCAGGGAGGTTTCCGTATGCGTCAACACTAACTGCGTAGGCTGTCTTGCATGCTACTATGCATGCCCATATGAAGCTAGGAGGATCGTCGAGGATGGAAGCGAAAGAAGGTTCATCAGGATATCCGTAGACGGCGTAGAGTATAGCGTACCTGAGAGGATAACCTTGAAGGAGGCTTTGAAGCTATGCGGCTACAGCTTCGATGTATTCCCAGGTAGGAACGGCTTATACTCCCCCTGCGGTTTAGGTGGATGCTGGGCTTGTAGCGTCCTAGTAGATGGAGTGCTCACTAGGTCATGTATAACAGGTGTTAGGGATGGGATGAAGATAGAGACAGATGTAGGCGATACCCCTCCGCTTAGGATAATACATGGACCTGAACCTCACACCGTCGGAGGTAAAGCTACCCCCTGGTTCGAAGGTAAGGGTACGGGTAGATATATAGAGGTAGCTATCTGGGCTGCTGGATGTAACTTGAGGTGTAAAAGCTGTCAGAATTACACCGTAACATACGATAATTCATCAGCTCCCTACACTCCATATGAAGCTGCTAGACTTGTAACGTATTATCGCAGATTATACGGGGTTAACGGTATGGCTATCAGCGGAGGGGAACCTACGCTGAATAGACGTTGGCTTATAGAGTACTTTAAGGAGCTTAGAAGGTTAAATCCGGATATGGAGGCTAGGTTGCATCTAGATAGTAACGGGACGATACTAACCTCAGACTATATCGATGAGCTTATAGAAGCCGGGGTTAACAATATAGGAGTCGAACCTAAAGGTTTCCATCTAGAAACATTCATGGATATAACGGGTGTAACCGATAGGAGACTAGCTGAGCTATACCTGAAGACTAGTTGGAACGCTGTCAAATACCTTGTAGACAACTATAAGGATAGGGTATACATAGGAGTCGGTATACCGTATAACAGAGTTTTTATGAGCTTCGAGGAGCTAACAGAGATAGGTTGTAGGATTGCATCGATAGATCCTGAAATCCAAGTATGCGTCCTAGACTACTTCCCGATCTTCCGTAGGAGGGATATGAAGAGGCCGAGCTACTGGGAGATGCTAAAGGTTAAACGGTTACTGAACGGTTTAGGATTGAAATGCGTAATCGTTCAAACAGTGTTGGGGCATGTAGGGCCTTAGTCGGCTAGGTTTGTAGGATTACGATATTCATCATCGACTCGCCATATTCCATCTGATCGAAATATTTATATCGATAAATCTAGTACGATTATCAAGCCCCCATGCCTCTGCAAACCACTTATAGGAGTCGAGAGGTTTACGATATGGTAGGTTTAGGGGGATCTACTGAATCCCCTGATATTCGTAAAACTGATTCTGGGAGTGAGACTAGAAAGATACTGGGGCCTCCACGTTTAACTAAGTATGAGAAGGCTCGTATAGTAGGTGTACGTGCTCTTCAGATATCTATGGGTGCTCCGATCTTAGTTAAGCTTCCACCGGATATCGATAAATCACCCTTCTCCATAGCTCTCTACGAGCTTGAAAAGGGTGTATTACCCATAACTATAAGGAGGAAGCTTCCAGATGGAAGCTTCCAGGATATACCCTTAAAGTGGCTTATAGGAAGGTAGAAGGGGATGCATAAGTATAGGATACCTCCCTTTCTAGCCTCTATAGCCCTAGTAGCTCTCGCTTTAGCCGCAGCTTACGGTGTCTATGCTTCGCTAACGTATACGCTTAGAACGAAGCATCCTATCGGATACGTGGTAGGCACCAGTATGCTTCCAACCCTTCAGCCTGGAGACCTGATAGTGATAGTAGGTGTCGAAGCTGAGGATATAGCCGTCGGCGATATCATAGTCTTCCAACCCCCCTATCGCCCGGAACCTATAGTTCATAGAGTTATAGCCGTAGAGAGGATCGGGGGTAGCATATACCTGACGACTAAGGGTGATAATAACCGTGTATCCTTACCAGACGAAATCAGATTCCCCGTAAGCTATGTCATCGGTAGAGTCGCATATAGGATACCATACCTGGGATGGATCGTATATGTTCTCCAAATACCTATAGCCGTTATACCAGGGTTAGGCGAAGTTAAATTCGGTTTCATATTGATTATGATACTTACGGTGCTCTATATAGTTCATGAGACTTTAGCCGGTAGGAGGCGTAGAGAATCTGGAGAGGAGCCTAGTAAAGATGGAAATCTAAGCGGAGAATCCGGATTGCAATCTTAATATAGGTGACTTATAAGGTTTATAGAGAGTGGTTATGAGTAAAGAATCTAGGCTTAGAGAGCCGACTATAAGGATAGAGAACGTCGTATCTTCTGTAACTCTCGATCAGCCTATAGATCTACTCTCCGTTATGAAGGCTGTACCGGATATGGTTGAGTATAAACCTGAACAATTCCCAGGTCTCGTTTTCAGGCTTAAGAAGCCTAAAACCGCTACGTTGATATTCGCATCTGGTAAGATGGTTTGTACAGGAGCTAAATCCGAGACTCTAGCTAAGAGGGCTGTTAGGAAGGTTATAAAGTATCTAAGGGATAACGGTATACTTATAGTTTCACGTCCAGAGATTAAGATACAGAATATAGTCGCCTCGGCGGATATACATGCTAAGATAGATCTGGAGAAGGCTGTATTCGCTTTAGGACGTACGATGTATGAGCCTGAACAGTTTCCAGGTTTGATATACCGTATGGATGAACCTAAAGTTGTTATGCTACTATTCGCAAGCGGTAAGCTTGTATGCACCGGTGCTAAGAAGGAGGCTGAAGTGAAGGAGGCTGTATATAAGCTTAGGGATGAACTGGAGGATAAACAACTATTATACTATGAGTAGATATCTCTAAGCTTTTTAACGATGAAACCTGCTTCAACCGGTATCAGAGGGGCGAAGACTCCGTAATACTTTAGACTGGAAGCTTCCTCTAGGATACGGGTGGAGCCTCCTCCACTTATATATCCATCTATAAAGCTATCCACGATCCCCTGGAATAGTTGTATAGATTTTCCGCTCGATAACTCTACCCCTGTGAGGTATAGAAGCTCAGCTATATCCCATCCGAAACCCTGATTAGACTTCTTGAACTGTTCGAGATCTAGTATGTATAGGTTGCCGTCAAATGCCGTTAGTATATGGCTAGGTTTAACATCGCCTAAACGGTATCCTAAGCTATGTATCCTACTCATAAGCCTACCTAGAAGCCTGTATGTCTCTAAGATCTTCCCCCTATCATACTTCTTCAATATCGTAGTGAGAAGCTCTCCGTGTACATACTCTCTAACCATGTAGAGCTTCCTTAGATCCAGGTATAATATCGGTGTATATGGTAAACCCTCCTCGCTGAGTTTCATAATCCCTAGATACTCGTTTAGAAGCCTCCTCCTAGGTTTAACCTCGAAATCCACGGCTAACTGGGACCATAGGGATACTGGAAGCCATTTAGCTAGATCGAATCTACCATACATCTTAACCAGAATACTCTTCCCCTCACCCTCCACTAGATATGTTAAGCTTAGAAGATGCCCTATCCTTCTAACCTTAGGCTTCTCGAATCCAAGCTCCTTCAAGATCGACTTCAGAGCTACCCCGCGATCAGCTACCTGTAGCCCTCTATGCGTAGGTAGCATGATATATCCACGTGTATCGAGCTTGAAGCCTGAAGCTCTATACGATCTAAGAAGCTTAGATATGAATTCTTCTAGAAATACTTTGAGGAAAACTTCCCTTCCGGCATATGTATGTACGGCGTAAGATTTAATAACCCTAGCAATCCTCCCTCCAATCCTCTTCAGATCATAGCCTCGAGCATCTATGAGGGATAGTATGGATCTATCTAGACGTATGGATCCATCTAGAAGCTTAACGTAACCTTCGGATTCCAGAAGTTTTAAAGCTTCGTATAGCCCGTTCATGATGTTCTTAAGGTTCTCCTCCCCCCTCTCACCTGATAACATTAACCTATAACTATAGCCTACCGGTGGATATGCTTTAGCTCTTTTCCTAAGGTAGCTTAGTATGATATAGGTTGGATCTACTAGGAGATATTCTAATACTGGCTCGTAGATGTATGCAAGCTCGATCAGCTCCTCTAGAGCGATCCTTTTCTTCATGTACACCTCCCATAGTCTCACATATTCGCTGTTCGATAGAGGTATAAACGGTGTGAATAATCTACCAGATACGAAATCTCCTAGGATAGAGTCTTTAACGTCGGATTCGAAGATCTCCCTATCGACGGCTAATATCGCTAACTTCACATCGCCGAACGGCTTATAATAGTACTCTATCTTCTCCGGCAACCTATCGATTATAGCTATAACATCGTAGTCGCTATCCTCTCTAGCATAACCTGAAACCCTAGATCCGTAGAGTATTACAGCTCTAACAGATTCAGCCCCCTCCTTGAACGCTACCTCCTCCACTTGCCTCAGTATCTCATCGTATATCTCCATAGCTATATTAACCTCATATACCTAGCTCCTAGAATTTCTATCTATAAGACAACCTTTAAGAATATAGCTTACTATAGCTCTTCTTTAAGGTCGATTAAAGCTTTGGTATACCTATCGTTAGCGTTAGACTTCATAGATTTGAATGAAGCTTTGAAAGTAGCTGGGAAATGCTATAGATTCTTCGATATATTGGAAGCCGGTACACCGCTTATCAAAGCTGAAGGTTCTAGGCGATGCATATACGCGTTGAAAAAGTTCAAACTACCCATATACTTGGATCTTAAGACCGTGGATGTAGGGAGGTTAGAAGCTCTACTCTCAGAGGACCCGGTAAAATATGCTACGGTCCTTGCTCTATCTGATGAATCTACCATAAGGGATTTCCACGAGGTATGTAGATCCAGAGGAGTATACTCCGTCATGGATATTATAAGATGCCAGTTTAGTAGGGTGGATGAGGTTGGTATTCCGGTAGATTATATAGCTTTACACCTAGGTGTAGATGAGAGGAGGATTGGAGGTGATATAGTATCGATGGTTAGAGTATTCAGAGAGCTATACGGTAGTAGACGTCTAACTGTAGCAGGAGGTTTATCGCCTCGAAGCATATCCAGCCTTATACCCCTACTGCACGACGACGATATAGTCGTAGTAGGATCGTATGTTACGAGATCCGATGATCCTGAAGATTCAGCTAGGAAGCTGAGGATGGTAGTGAATGAATATGTCTAGCTTAGATACGGTATTCGCAGGCTTCGTAGACGATTACCTAAAGCTATGCGAGTTACTCCGATCGTTCGATCTACCAAGCTATACATTGTTCGATGAATTTAAATCTATGGTGGAGAACTCGCGTAGGATATTATGCGTAGGTACCGGTAGATCCGGTGATGTAGCCGATATACTCTCGAAATTCCTACGTAACATAGGTTTCCATAGCTATGGACCTGAAGAGCTTCCATACATGTTTAGTAGAGATGATTTAGTAGTAGCGATATCTGGTAGCGGTTCGACACCGTATACGCTTGAGATCGCTAGGTTTGCTAAGGATATAGGTATACCTATAGTAGGTTTCACATCTAATATGGATTCACCTCTAGCTCGTTTCCTAGATCTAGTATTCCATGTACCAGGTGCACCTAGACGTAAGCCTTTAAGATACGAGGTCGTATCTCTATCAGGTGTATACTCTACGCCTCTGCTTATGCTTGGGGGAACCCTATTCGAGTTGAGAAGCCTCCTCCTTATCCTCTCGTTTATAGGCTATACGGCTCTAGGTTTGGATCCATACAAGATATTCGCAGATCTCGTTTCGCTCTGCATATCCTTCAAGCCTAACCCTGACCAGGTTAAATCCCTGTATACGCTTATACCTAAACCTAGGAGCGTAAGTAATCCTCTATCCGGTAAAGTCGTAGCCGTAGGTGAAGGGCTTTCCGGTATAGTCGCTAGGTTCTTCATAACACGTCTCAGGCATTGCGCGCATCCAGATGAGGAGAGGGTATGCTTCTACTGGCGTGATAGGGGTAGCGTAGCTCTAAGAACAGGGGATCTTACGCTCATAGTATCTGGTTCAGGTGGAGGTGTACCCGCCATCATGGCTAGGATAGCTAGGATGAAGGAATCTAGGGTTGCATCGATAACTTCGTATCTAGATTCTGAGCTAGCTAAACTTTCAGATGTAGTAGTTTACGTACCAGGTCGTATCCTACAGCGTATAGAAGGTCTTAGAGGCAGCTATCTACCTACAGATCCAAGATACTCTATATTCGAGCTTAGAACCATATTACTTCTGGAAACTTTCATACAATCTATAGCTCGTATAGAAGGATTGACGGAGAGGGATCTCTGGGCTCACCACCCAGATTTCATATAAGTTCGATAACGCTTTTCTAGAAGGTCGTGTAGACTAGCTTTACAGAATTTAGCGTGCAGTAGACCTGGATGGGAGGACATAGATGTCTGATAGAAGCTTCGTGGTTACACCTTGGGAGGTTAGGGGAGAGGTAGATTACGAGAAATTAGTAGAGGAGTTCGGCGTGCAGCCCATAGATGAAGAGTTGGAGGAGAAGCTTAGGAAGTATATGGGTGGACAACTGCATATGCAGATTAGGAGGAGGGTATTCTTCTCGCATAGAGATCTCGACTGGATACTAGACTCCTATGAATCTGGTGATAAGTTCTTCCTATACACCGGTAGAGGTCCTTCTGGGCATACGCATATAGGCCATATAATTCCATGGATATTCACTAAGGATCTCCAGAGATACTTCGACGTGGAGGTATACTTCCAGCTTACGGATGATGAGAAGTTTCTAGTTAAACCTGAACTCAGTTTAGAAGATACGATCAGCTATGCTTACGATAACTCTTTAGATGTTATAGCGTGCGGCTTCGAGAAGGGTAAGACGTGGCTTTTCTTAGATACGGAATACATAAAGACGCTGTATAGTATAGCTGTGAGGATAGCTAAGCATCTAACATTCTCCACCGTTAAAGCTGTATTCGGATTCACAAGCTCTACGAACATAGGTGTAATATTCTTCCCCGCTGTGCAGGCTGCGCCATGTTTCCTACCATCCATTCTCAAGGGACGTAACATACCATGCCTGATACCTGCAGCTATAGATCAGGATCCATACTGGCGTGGTGTAGCTAGAGCCGTCGCTCCTAAGCTGGGATTCTACAAGCCAGCTCAAATACATTGCAAATTCCTACCCGGGCTTGGCAGGGGTGGTAAGATGAGTGCAAGTCAGCCTGAAACAGCTATATTCACGACGGATAGACCTGAAGTAGCTGAAGCTAAGATTATGCAGGCGTACACCGGTGGGCAGCCTACAATCAAGGAGCAGAAAGCTAAGGGAGGCAACCCGGATGCATGCCCGGTATACCAGTACTACCTATTCCTGTTTGAAACGGATGATGCTAAGCTGAGGGAGAGGTATTTAAACTGCCGCAGCGGATCGCTTTTATGCGGGGATTGTAAGGAGACCTTAGCTAAGAGAGTATCGTCGTTCCTTAAAGATCATCAGAAGCGGCGTATGGAGGCTAGGAATATGCTAGAGGATTTCATACTTAGAGATTGAGGTGTATCATGGAATGGACAAGGTGAGCCTATCACATAACGAGCGTAGAATATTAGAGGCTTTAAGCAGTCAAGGATCACCGGTCTATCTAGATACGCTCGCATCGCTAACCGATACACCGGTAAGCCAGATAGCATCTCTGCTAGAGGATCTGAGATCTAAGGGCCTCGTAGATTACAGTAGGGAGGAGTATCTATCGGTTAAGTTTACCGGTGAAGGCGAGTTGTATCGTAGGCTGAGTCTACCTGAGAGGCGGGCTATAAGGAGGCTTATAAAGGTTGGCGCTATACCTGTAGCTAGGCTAGCGGAGGAAGCTGGATTAACTGATCTGGAGGCTAGGATCGCTAGTATATGGCTCATAAGGAAGGGGTGGGCTAAGGTGGAGGAGGTGGATGGCATCAAGGTGTTGAAACCTACGGTTATGAGTGAGCCTGAACCTACACCGGATGAGAAGCTTCTAGAGGGTATAGGTTCAGAGGGGTTGGTCATAGCTGAGGCTTCGAGGGAAATCATGGAGGCTTTAAACGTATTGGAGAGAAGGAAGCTTATAAAGAGGGATCTTAAGCGTAGGATATCTGTTAGACTAACGGATTACGGGTTAAAGGTCGTTAGGGGTGAAGTAGAGGTTTTAGAGGAGGTTACGAGGGTTACCAGCGATCTTATAACTACGGGTAGATGGCGTAACGTCGTATTTAAGCCGTACGATGTAACGCTTCCAGTCTACCAGATATATCCTGGTAGGAGGCACTTCCTTAGACAGGTTTTAGACTATATGAGGCGTATATGGGTTGAGATGGGTTTCAAGGAGATGGAGGGTCCGATAGTCGAAACGGCATTCTGGGATTTCGATGCTCTCTACGTACCGCAGGATCATCCAGCTAGAGATATGCAGGATACATTCTACCTTAAAAATCCGAGTTTCGGCAACCTACCGAGTCGCGATATAGTCGAGAGGGTTAAATCCGTTCATGAGCATGGAGGGTGTACGGGCTCTAGAGGTTGGCGTTACGCATGGAATGAGGAGGAAGCTAGAAGATGTCTTCTAAGGACTCATACAACATGTTTATCCGCTAGGACTATCGCTACGCTTAAGAAGTGCGATCTACCGGCTAAATTCTTCTCCATAGGTAGGGTATTTAGGAATGAGACGTTAAGCTGGAAGAGTCTATGCGAGTTCTATCAGACTGACGGTATAGTCGTGGATGAGAATGCTTCGTTCGCCCATCTCTTAGGATATCTTAGAAGGTATTTCACGATGCTCGGCTTTAAGGATATAAGATTCCGTCCAGCATACTTTCCGTATACCGAGCCATCCGTCGAGATAGAGGTATACCACCCGGTTTACGGTCTATGGCTCGAACTAGGAGGTGCAGGCGTATTCAGACCAGAGGTTGTAGAGCCCCTGCTAGGTATGGATATACCTGTGCTAGCCTGGGGTCCAGGGTTGAATCGCATAGTTATGATGAACTACGGTATCAAGGATATAAGGGAGCTTCACGCGAACGATCTTAAACAGCTACGCGAGCTACCGGATTGGATAGGTGTATAGCTATGCCTGTCGTATCTGTCAGGCTTAGGGATTTCTGCAGTCTCATAGGTTTGGATTTAAGTATAGATGATCTGAGGGATAGGATACCGATGATGGGTGTAGCGTGGGAGAGAGAGTATGAGGATGGATTCGATGTAGAAGTCTTCCCTAATAGACCTGATATGTTCTCGGTGGAAGGTCTTGCGAGAGCCTACTCAGGATTCATAGGGGTGAGGGAGGGGTTACCGAAATACGATGTTAGGGATGGAGGCCCGATCGTATACGTGGATAGGAGTATAGCATCTATCAGGCCTTACATACTGGTAGCGCTCATAGATAACGTGAATCTCTCGGAGTATGCTCTAGAATCCATAATACAGCTTCAGGAGAAGCTTCACATATCATACTGTAGGGATAGACGTAAAGCTTCGATAGGTATACACGATGCAGGTAGGCTGGAATACCCGTTAACGTATAGAGCTGTAGGTGGAAGTGAGCTTAAATTCAAGCCTTTAGATTTCGACGAAGAGTTAACACCAGAGGAGATATTGGAGCGTCATCCTAAGGGTATAGCCTACGGTCATCTAGTACGCGGCTACGGATTATATCCTATACTGATGGATGCTAAAGGTAGGGTTCTAAGTATGCCGCCTATCATAAACGGGGAGTTTACAAGGGTTACTACGGCTACTAAACGTCTCCTCCTAGACGTTACAGGTCTAGATATGGATGTAGTCTCATCTGTTATGAGGATCCTAGTCTGTAATATATGCGAGAGAGGCGGTATAGTCTACATGGGTGAATCTATCTACGAATACGATACACCGCTGGGTAGGAGGGTGAAAGCCCCGATTCTAGAGCCGTACGCTATGAGGCTTGATCTCGATAGAGCATGCAAGCTTATAGGCGTAGATATAGCAGTAGAGGATGCTGTGAAGCTTCTGAAGCGTATGAGGTATGACGTTAGGATAGTCGATGAGAGAACGATCGAAGTCTATATACCGCCGTATAGAGTGGATGTTATGCACTGGGTGGATCTAGCAGAGGATTTACTCATAGCCTTCGGCTACGATAAGGTTGAACCAGTTATACCGGCTATAGCTACGATAGGCGGTGAAAGCCCCCTTGAACTATTTACTAGGAAGGTTAGAGAGGTGATGTTAGGTTTAGGTTTCCAGGAGGTTATGACGTATATACTTACGAATCCTAGGGATCAATTTGATCTTATGAGGATCGATAGAGCTCTATGCGTAGAGATAGAAAATCCTAAAACCTCCGAGTTTACCATGTGTAGATTATGGCTTCTCCCATGCCTAATGAAGGTTCTATCATCGAATAAGCATAACCCGTATCCTCAGAGGATATTCGAGGCAGACGATGTAGTAGTACTGGATCCGCTATCTGAAACCGGAGCTAGAAACCTGAGGAAACTAGCGGCAGTATCAGCTCACGCAGAGGCGGATTTCGCGGAAGCTAAAGCCATAGCAGAAGCGTTGATAAGATGCTTAGGGCTTCAAGCATCCTACAAGCCCTTAACCCACCCATCGTTCATAGATGGTAGAGCTGCATCTATAGAGGTGGGTGGCGTGGAGATAGGATTCATAGGAGAGATCCATCCAGAGATACTCGAAAATCTAGAATTAGAAAACCCAGTAGCAGCTATAGAGGTGGATCTAGAAGCCCTCTACAATATAGCTAAGAAGAGGAGCGGGATAGCAAGAGCCCCTAGCCTATAAACTTCCTAACAGTCTTCAACGCTTCTAGGAAAGCTCCACCCCTATCAGTCAATATATAGATCCTCCTACCACCTACATCCTCCCCTCTTAGCAGCCCCTTCGAAATTAGGAAATCGACTATATGCTTAGTCCTATCAACCGGTAGCTGCGCGCTGTACGATATCCTCGTTATAGTCATAGCACCCCTCCTCCTAACGGCATCAAGTATATCGATGTATATCTCATACCTAGTCCTTCTCCTCGATTTCAACAGTATCACTTCCGATCCGATCTTAAATCTACACTTAAATCGATGCAGCCGGTAGAGAATCAATCTTCCTAGGCTCGACGGCGAAGCTAACGTTCCTCCCGGCCTTCAATTCTTCGGTATAACAGACCTCACCGGTAATTCTACAATCATCCTCTAGATATATCCTCCTAGCGTATATATTCCTCGCGGATCCTCCCTCCTCGATAACCAGTATCCCTGCGTAGATATCCCCAGCCTTAGCCCCCTCTTCAAGATTAACCTCCTCAGCTACTATAACTCCCTGTATCCTGCCCCTCCTACCTATCCGAATACTCCTAGCTCTTAAACCTTCGATCGTAGCTATCTCCCCGCCTACATCTACCGAAGCTTCAGCTTCTATACGCTGAGCCTTCAATCTTCCGCCTACCTCTATAGACCTAGCCCTCAATTTTCCATCCACTTCAACCGATCCGCCTACGTCTAGATCGCCCAACAGTTTAAGGTCGCCTTTAGCCTTCAATCTTCCGCCTACATCTATCTCGACACCCTCAGCATTACCCTGTATATCTACATACCCTCCTACATCCAGTTTACTAAACGATAGATCTCCATCTGCGTTTAACGCCCCTCCTATGCTAATATCTCCTCCCTTGCATTTACCTGTAAGCTTAACGCTACCACCTACATCGATCGATCCGAAGGTTAAAGGTCTATTCGAATAGAGTTTCCCACCTACATCTATCCCGCCCCTCACCTCTCCACCGGCGATCTCAACGATTCCACCTACATCCAGTTCTTCGGAGAAGACTTCGGACTCCGAGTGGAATGCTCCACCTATACTAATCCTACCAGCTTTCACGACCCCTTTACAGCGGAAGACCCCTCCGACATCTATCGTCTCAGCCTCTACACATCCATAGATGTTGATGGATCCGCCTACATCTATATACCTAGCTTTAGCATCCCCTCCGATCCTCACTCTCCCCCCGACTCTAACCCTATCCGCGCTCAGCCAGCCTTTGACGTTAAGCTCCTTATCCACCTCTATATTCCAAGCTTTCAAGCCGCCTTCTACAAATAGCGACCCGTCATCGATCCTTACAGATTTCTCGATGGTTAGATCACCCTTCACTGTTACCCTCCCATCTTTACCCTTCAACGAAGTAGCGGAGACGTTGCAATCGAATGTACAATCGCCGTCGCACTGTATAGCACCTAGAACGGTGATAGCCTTAGAATCTTTAGCTTTAACTATAGCATCTTCAGCTACGTATAGATCGCCTTCAACCCTATCCAGAATAGCTATGGATCTTCGAGGAACGTTGATATCGTCCATCAGCTTCAATGAAATATTGTAGAGCAACCATGATTATATAAACTTAAGTCACTAAACGTGATTACAGAAGTGTAGTTGGTTGTAAGCTTAGAGTAGAGCTATCCTATCTATCGATACCCCCCATCTAACAGCTTCAAATATAGTTTTGCCATGGATAGTGTCATGGATCTAGGATTGAATATAATATTTCAGAACAACTATGTAAAAAGCTATTCTAACGTTTCGATTTTATTGCGGATTTGAGCTAATATTTCTGTACGTTTAATCTTCGTATATAGCTCCATGTACGGTTGTCCTCCACCGTAGAGGCATCCATCAGGGCATACGTATAGGGCTACACCCCCTTCTACTCCTCCATTCTTCACTCTCTTGATAATCTTCTCTATCTCCTCTACCCCTACAGCTTTAACCACTTCTCTATCTACCCCGCCTAGTTTTATCTCATCGAAATCAGCTTCTGGTAGCGAATTGATATCTAGTGGGGTTAACAGCCTTGCAGTCTCCCTTACGGTTATTATGTTTCCTCCCCCTATCTTTCTAGCTAGGCATGGGGTGATCCATATGGAATCCCTATCATCTAGGATAGGCGAGTTAGCCATATACCCGAGTAGATCTGGGTGGCGTACCTGTATGTACCTAGCTTCAGCCTCGCTATAGGG
>Ga0209183_1000075_pt1 | contig 48804 bp, 59 predicted proteins | sample LHCtaG_2_FD_184120 | JGI IMG/M metagenome (GOLD analysis project Ga0209183, IMG submission 184120) | Hot spring microbial communities from Little Hot Creek, USA to study Microbial Dark Matter (Phase II) - LHC4sed_replicate (SPAdes)... | ecosystem: Environmental > Aquatic > Thermal springs > Hot... | reverse complement strand
AATATGTGAATACCGAGTGAATGGTTTCCTTAACTCTTGAAAATTATTAAAGGTCACATCTATTATTATATGTTCGCTTATAATTGCCAAAAATATCCTGCCAAAGTTTTAAGCTTAGATGAGAGCGAGATTCTCCTCCGAAAAATTTTTCTCTTTAGGAGAGGAATGCGATTTTAGTATAGGTGGATTTAGCCTTGAGGATTAAGGTTAGATATTTTACGACTTTACGTGAGCTGGCCGGGCGTGCTGAGGAAATATTTGAGCTGGAGAATGGTGAGTGTTTAGGGGATTTAATTGAAATAATTGCATCTAAGTATGGTGGGGAGGCGCGCCTATACCTGTATACTGATGAAGACCAGAAAATTATTGATCCATCAGTCCGCTTCCTGATTAACGGAAGGGACTCAAAGATGCTTCAGGGATTAAAGACTAAGCTTGAGGATGGCGATACCATAGCGATAATACCGCCTATAGGTGGTGGATGACAGCACAATTATCTCTGGGTTTCACGGGTTTTAAGCATAAACTCTATTGGTTTATGTGCCATCGAAGCTATTTTTGGTGGGACCTTAACTTCATTCTTCTCATCCCTTAAGCATAAGTAAACCTTCTCAAGCGTATGCAGTCTCATATTCACGCATATCGCCTCATCATAGGCTGGTATGAAAACTGCATCTTTTCTATCCTTCTTTAACCTATGTAATAACCCTATCTCTGTTGCGACAATAAATCGGTTAGCTTCAGAGGTTAAAGCCTCCCTATACATTCTTGAGGTGCTGCCAATAAAATTCGCAATCCCCCAGACTTCCGGGTCGCATTCTGGATGAGCCATAACCTCAGCGTCAGGATATTCCTGTCTTAAGCGCATAATACCTTCTTTATTGAAGAGTTTATGTACTGGGCAGAAGCCACACTGCGGTATTGGTATTATCTTCTTATCTGATTTCGTTTGGGCATATTTCGCCAGGTTTACATCTGGCCCGAAGAGGACAACTTCAGACTCCATCCTATTTACGATCTCAGCGGCATTAGCTGATGTGCATACAGCGTCGCAGTATGCTTTAGCCTCAGCTAAACTGTTTATATATAGTACGATTTTAGCCTCCGGATACTTGCGCCTATAAACTTTCACTAATTCCTTCGGCAGCATGGATGCCATTGGGCAGAGCGCATTAACATCCGGAATGAGAACCTTCTTCTCAGGGTTTAATATAGCTGCAGTCTCAGCCATAAAATTAACGCCGCAGAAGACCACTATTTTGGCATCTGTTTGAGTTGCGCACAAAGATAGCTCTAGGCTATCGCCGACGAAGTCAGCAATATCTTGGATCTCGGGACGCTGATAATTATGCGCTAATATAATCGCTTTCTTCCCCTGCCTTAACCTTTGAATCTTTTCCACTAAATCCTGCTGAGCAGCCGTATTGCTTTCCTCCTTTTTGGAATTTAGATAAAAGGGTTTAATCGTCCTTAAATTCATTTTCCCTTTCCCATTCCAGCAATCATAACGGCAAAGTATATCATACTCTAAGGCGCTCTATTTGTTCATCACTCATGGCTGTAACTGTTATCTCGCTTTCTTTATCTGCAAATTTGTAGATCACATTTACTGGAGTATTCTTCGGCGCATCTGAGTAACGCACAGTTATTGCTGCGGACTTCTCTATGATGACTGGATCCTCCTTACCCAGGATTATGGTGACCGGCCCCTTATAGCCTTTAACCATTAAGCATGGTATTTGTCGGCGCTTAGCTACCGTTTGAAGCCTATAATTTTCATCCACATTCCTTCCAACTACTATTTTTACTCCATCGATTCTGAAGTGCCGTCCAATCATTAAAAGTAATGCGTCATCTAGGTTTAGCTGCCCCTCATACTTCAAGTGATCTCTTACCCTTCGAGCAAAGGTTGGATCAGTTAATAGACATCCGCCCGATGGGTTAGGATATTCTTTTATGCCGAGCTTAGCCGCTAGCTCGATCTGCGGCATCCTTCTTCTACCTTTAATGGCAAAAAGTCTCTCCCTATCAACCCAGCCTATCTTTTCCGCTTCGCTTGGAGGCAGCAACCTTGCTGAAAGAGGTCTTAGGATTTTACCCTCAAGCCCAGCTTCCCTCTCTATTAACTGCATAGCTCTCATTCTCTGCGAGAATGGTCTTTCATCTAGTACCTCGCCAGTTACGAGAAAATCGGCTCCTATCTTATTGGCTAATTCCTTAGCCTTCCTAAACATTAGTATTCTGCAATCTAGGCATGGATTCATCTGGCTACCATAACCATGACGTGGATTAGCAACAATATCGAGAAACTCCTGCCCCAAAAAGACGCTGTGAACCTTTATATTAAACTCTCTGGAAAACTTAACAATTGAACTACAATCACATCTACAAAACGGGGTCACAAAATGAACTGCTTCAACATCAACTCCCTGGTCTAAAACTATCTTAGTAGCGAGCAAACTATCTAAACCACCTGAAAGCAGTACTAAAGCCTTAGGTTTACGCTTTTCAAACCCCATCCAAATCCCCTAGCGACCTTAACCAAGTTATATCAGCAAATCGTATTTTATAAACAATAACATGGTTATAACCATAATTCCCCTATAACCAATCCAGCCTTAGAAGATTCCTGGACTCTACCGCTTTTTATAAACTAGAATCACAGAAGGAAGAGCAACCACCAGATATGACAAATGAACTATAAGCCTTAGCCATTCGGCACTTACAGTGTAGCCGAACATAACTGCTAATATTGAGCCCACTAAATTCTTATGGTGTAAAAGACTATTGCTGGGAATATTAAGGGTGTATGCTGGTTCAGATAACCACCCGAAATTAACCCCTATTTCTTTATGGTATTCTATGAGCTCGTGAACTCCATAACCAGCTAATCCGCCTGCGATAAGTATCAACAATATGCTAGTGAAGTAGAAGAAATTGAGCAAATTAATTTTCACACCAGCCATAAAGATGCAATAAGACAATGTAAGCGCCGTTATAGCTCCGAATACTGCTCCAATAATAGTTACGGGAGCATCATTAATAAAGAAGGGTGTTAAAAAGAGAACAGTTTCAAGTCCTTCCCTAAAAACTACAATAAATGTCATTGATGCAAGCCCAATTATTGAGCCTTTTGTCGCTACTGCCTCAATCCGCTTCTCCAGTTCCTCCCTGACACGTTTTCCCTTAATAGCCATCCAATATACCATGAAGGATAGCACACCCACAGCAATAAAAGCTGTAAAAGACTCAAAGAGTGCCTGCAGGGTTTTAGGCAAAACACCATACATAAGCCAGAGGATTAAGCCGATAACTAAACTTGCCACAATAGATAGATAAGTGCCATACCATATATATCGTGCTAAGCTACGCCTTCTGGTTCGAATTATGTAGGATAGCATTATTGACACAATTAGCGCAGCCTCAAAAGATTCTCTAAACGTTATTAAATATTGTCCCAGCATTATATTATGCCTCTATATACGACTTTCAGTACTTTAAATTACGAACAATCGTAATTATAACATTGTTATATAAAAACCTATCGTTTCGTGCTCATTTAGGATTTTGGCTACAATATTTAGTATACTAAAACTTACTTGCCCCTAAGCATCTTAAGAGACAAAAACATATATAATGCTATGATATTATACTTTAGGACGTGGCAACTTAAGGAGGTGAAGTTAAGTTGCCACGTCCTATACTTTATGTGAAAATACTATTATATTATAGCGTAGATGTCCCCATTTTCTTCGATCTTTAATTCTATTTTCTTCAGCGGCTCCTTAGGCATTCCGAGGAACGGCCTACCCGTTTTTGGATCATACATGCCATCATGTAATGTGCACCAAATCTTTCCAGTATAACGATTCCATTCGACTTCTGCTTGCATATGAGTGCATAATCCATCATAGGCTACAAATCCATCCTCTAAGTGTATTAATAAGCCAGGTCTCTCAGTGCCCCTCTCATCACCCAATGGATAAAGAAACTTTCTCGACTCACCGACAGGAACCCTCTTCGCATTTCCTATATAAACCATTCTTTTACTCTTCTCTGCCATGCTTATCACCTTCTAAAATTTAAATCCATGAAATATTTTAAATTTTCTAGAAGATAAATGTGACATCATTTCTATCTTCCTAAAACTTAATTACGAAAGCATTTAGGAGGCCAGGTTTAAATCCCCCGGTCACCAGACGTTTGTTCTTCTTGACTTTCACACTTAATTTTCGCAAATTTTATTGATGTTTAAGCCTAATTCTCGGGTTTTCCTAAGAAATTCAGGGCTTATGTTGTAGTAATATTTTTATAATATAAAATTGTAATATTTTTTGGTGGTATAGTTGACTTACGTAACAGTTTCAGCTAAAATTGATAAAGAGTTAAGGAAAAAACTGGCCGAGCTGGGTATAAGGCCCTCAGAAGTTATTAGAAGGGCTCTTGAAAAGGAAGTTGAAGAGAGAATAATGCAGCAGCTTTATAGAAAAGTCGAAGAGGCCAGTAAGATAATAAAGAAGATTGATAGAGAGATGTGGATTAAATCCATAAGGGAGAGCAGAGAAGAGAGATGAGTATTTTTGATTCTTCATCCATAATAAACCTGTGTGGAGAAAAGAAAATAAGCAAGCTGATTGAGGGATGGACTATAAACCTTACATTTTATGAGTTGGGGAATGCTGTTTGGAAGCAGGTATACGCCTATAAGACAATTGACGAAAATGAGGCCAACAAATTATTAGATGCATTAACGGAAGTCTTCATGAGACTTAGAAAGCCGGAGAAGGAAAATAGCTTAGAGATACTAAAAATTGCTTTAAAGGATGGGTTGACGTATTATGATGCCGCCTATATTCAAGCCGCCATTGAAAACAAACTAACATTAGTTACAGATGATAAACAATTACTTGAAGTAGGAAAGAAGTATGTAAGGGTGTTAACAAGTGATGAGATTAGCCGACAACTAAAACCAAATAATGCGAAGGGTATTAGATAAGAGCAATTTGATATTAATTGCCCAAATCATCATAAAAATGAGGACCCTTGAGGCATAATAATATATACAAATTATTCTTTGTCGCTTAGATGAAAGATTGAGGGAGGAAATGATAAGTGCTTTTTGAACATGAAATCTTAAGATTCAATCAAATTAAAGGGGATTTTGATATTTTAAAAGATGCCATTGTAATCGAAGAAGTAACGAATCTATATATTAATGGAGGTCTTTATGCCACTTTCCGCCATTCACCGTCTCAAATAAAGGAGCTAGTAATAGGACACCTCTTGACTGAAGGAATAATAGATGGAGTGGAAGATGTTTCTAAAATACAGTTTTCAGGAAAGAATGTTTATGTTGAACTATCTAGAGAGAAATCTTTCAAGGCCCCAGAAAAACATAGATTAATAACTACCTTCTGCAGCGGCGATGAGCTGCCACCGCATATATTTAAGGCTACCCAAAAATTGAGATTCAATAGGATTGTGTTCAGTGCTGAGGTTATCTTAAAATCTGTTGATATCTTAAATTCTAAAGCATTAATATTTAGGGCTTCCGGTGGGACTCATGCCGCCGCTTTAATTGATGAAAACGGTGAGCTTATGGCTTTCGCTGAGGATATAGGCAGGCATAACGCTGTTGACAAAGTTGTCGGCGAAGCTGCAATTAGAGGCGTGGACTTTAGTAGGATACTGCTTGCATCCACTGGAAGGCTTACATCTGAAATTGTTATTAAAGCCATTCAAATGGGAATTCCTATTTTGGTATCGATATCAGCGCCCACAAATATGGGCGTAAAAATATCTAAAACCTTCGGCTTAACGCTAATAGGCTTCGCCAGGGGAAAACGCTTCAATATTTATACCTCACCAGATAGAGTGAAAGAGTGGAGAAAAACTTAAGTTAAACGTAATTATGCTTTACACCTAAGTTAAAAATTACATGATAAAATCTCGCATGAATGAATTATATAGTTAGAGTTAAAGTATAAATAAGGTTGCAACCAAAGGTTCAAGACTTTTAGAGACTGTGAAAATACTGTTAGAGAGATGTCACCAATCGTGTGCTGTATTAACTTAATGGCGCACTTAAACCTAGGGCTTTTTTAAGGGCGGCTAATATTTCAGATACTGCAACCAAAGAAAACGCAACCGCTATTGCATCTTCAATATATGAAATCATTGCCCCAGACACAAATATGATATACACTACTTCAAAGTTCCAGCCAAAGAAACTATATAATCCAGCTGGAATTAACAGAAAAATTCGCACTAGCGAATCTGCAGATGATGCAATAAAAGCTATTACTGCTAGTGAGATAAATAGTGAGCTACCTCTTCCACCAAAAATTTTCTTACTGAGCCTAGAGGCGGGGTATATTAAGGTGAAGGAGATTAAAACGTCAAGTATTGTCCAGAGTGGCAGCAGCCTTCCGAAGGGATGTATAAAGTAGGCTGTTAGCATTACGCTGTAAATCATCATGCTCTGCTTCCATCTTCCCTTGGCAAGTAAACCCGCAAATAAAACCCCAATGGGCTCGGCGATTAAACCGAACATCCAGAGTTCATCAGGCTTAATAAGCCTTGCAGTGACGCTGCCTATAAAGGCTGCTAATGGTCCGGCTAATGGTCCGAGAACAATTCCCTCAACCGGCTCCAAATATATAGCCCAATTACGCCATAAAGGAGACGGTATAAAATATAATACTGCGTGGATAGATGCGAATACTCCTATAAGAGCAACGTTTTTAGAGGATAAACGTGTTCTAAACGATATTTTTTCCGAAATCAAGTGTTTCATATTGAAAACCAATGTAAATTTCTACACAACAATTATTAAAGATTTTGTTTTAACATAAATATTTGGATCCAAATGCAATGATTTAGAACCCTTAAGAAAATTGCGAATCATCAATGCGTGGCAAATACCTCATACGATGAGACGTTAGCTGATACAACATCGGCAGTTATACGCGTTAATTAAGCATCATATTTACAATCTGGTTTTTTATTCGACAGCAAGAGCCTCTGATTATTAATCCCAATAGTTAGGTAAGGCTTTCCATTGCCTTCATAATAATTGCCCAATTTATGTTAACACCACAACAATTTAAGAGATAACTTCAAATTCAATATCCTTTTTAGCGAAATATTTAAATTTATGTATAACGGAGTTATTTCGGTGCTGAAGATGGGTGTTAGTGTTTGTTAGTTTGGCAAGCTTTTTCTTGAGAGTTTTCCAACACGTAATCATCCCTAAATTGTATGGAGAATTATTTGAATACAAAATTTTAGTGGGAGGCGCTAACGATTGAGTGAAGACTATAAGATAAATCGCAAGCGCCTCTTTGAAAAGATTGCCGAAGATTTGGCGCAACTCAAAAGTCTAGAGCCTTACCCTATCATGGAGGTCGACGCATTTAATAACAATAGTGTTAGGTTGTTTATTAAGGTTGAGCATGATAATGCTAGAGGAGTTGATCCAGCAAGGTCTATTAAGAGAAAGCCAGCTAGCATAATGGGTCTCTTCGCAGATGAACTAAATCCAAAGAGAAAAGTTTGGGTTTCTGCTTCATCCGGAAACTTCGCATTAGAGCTTGGCATATTGGCAAATGAGATGGATAAAAAGATTTTCGCCATTGTACCACCTAGAACCCCAAGACAGAGAATTAAAACTTTAATGAGCTTAGGCGTGAATGTTGTCATGGTTTCTGAGGAGGAATATGATCTATGCCCAAGGGAGTTTACGGTTTTCATGGTTAGGGCTTTAGCAAAGAGATATGATAACACAGTGAATATAGACCAATATAACAGTATATTAAATCCACTCGCTCACATGCTTTTAACGGCTAGAGAGATAGATGAGAATTTTGAAGGCGACTTAACGCATATATTTGTACCGCTAGGCAGCACAGGAACCTTCGCCGGAATATACGAGTACTTCTCAAGGTTCTATCCAAAAATTAAGATAATTGGTGTCCAGCCAACTAGGATGCATCGAATACCTGGCGTGCATAATGTTATAGGCGATTGTAAATGGAGCCCGGAGATATTTGGGCTTCCAGACATTAACGCGACCAAGATATTAACGGTAGATGATGAACCTGCCTACGAAGCATTAATGGAACTGGAGATTGAGTATGGAATTCATGGTGGTCCATCAACTGGAATGGTCTTTGCAGCGGTGAAGAGGGAGCTTGAGTCAGGCAATATTAGTGAAGGTAGCAGTGTGCTTATAATATCAGCTGATAGCTCGTGGGATTATAGGGAATGGAACATGGAGATTTTAGCAGATTTAAAAGGTGATCTTAGCGAAAGCGGAGGAGAATACTTAGACAAGTATATGAGGATTTTAAGGAGAAGAGAAGATAGCGAATCTAGGGTAATGAAAGTTAAGCACCTCTATAAGCCTAAAGTTGAGGGTGAACTCTACACTCTAGAAAAATTTGAGGAGATATTAACATGCATATAACTCCCGAAGTTCTGCGGGAAAACTTAATAATTTAAGTAATGGAAAACATAGGCTGAGTGAAACAAAAATGTTTAAGCGATGCCCAGGGGTAAGGAGCCTAATAGAACCGCAAATAATAATCAGGAAATGCCCCTTCTGTGGCGAAGAGATGGAGTTCTTTGAATATGAAACTCAGTTAGAGTGCCCGAGATGCGGCAAGATAGTGCATCGCGAACCAACGGAGACCTGTCTTTCATGGTGTGATTACGCGGATAAATGTATAAGTGATTTAGAGAACAAGGGGCTCATTAGTAAATTGAGAGTTGAGGAATTGAGGAAATTTATAAGAGGGAGGTAGAGGGGTTTTGAGCTTTCAATGGCCTGTTAAAATCCTATTAGTTCATCCTCAAGCGCCTTTTCTAATGAGTGAAAGAATAATTATAGCGGCGGATTGCGCGGCCCTTTTAGATGAGAAACTCGGCCAGCGGTTTAGGAATGGAGATTCAGTCATAATTGGCTGTCCATTGCTTGAAGACCCTTATAGGATGGCGGATAAAATCGCGTTAATTATGAAGGAGACAAAGGCGAAGGAGGTTGAAGTCTACACGATGGAGGTTCCATGCTGCCATGCAATACATATGATGGTTTCAAAGATAACTAAAGAGTTAGGAAAAGACATAAAATCTAGGCATTATATTGTGAGAGTAGCATCACGGAGAGCTGAGCCCTATAGGCCGGGAATTGTTGATGAATCAATGATTAAGGCTGAGATGGAGGCACACGGCCACCATTAGAAGTCATAATTAAGCCTTGTTGTGGAATCATGGCCCGAAACATAAGATTAATTGTATCAGTTGATCAGAACAGATGTACTGGATGTGGCAACTGCATTAAAGCCTGCTTAACCGGGGCGCTTCAACTCGTAGATGGAAAGTCTAGGCTTATTGATGAGAGAATTTGCGATGGCTTCGGTTCCTGCATAGCCGTATGCCCAAACAATGCCATAAGCCTAGAACTACGCGAGGCAGAGGAATTTGATTGGACAGTGATTAATGAGATAGGCTTTGAAAGTCTCATGAAGAAGCTAGCTATGACAAGCGCGTGCTCAAGGTAGTACGATTGGGGAGCGGTTAATTTAAAATAGTTGTTTTCTTCCTTAAACTATGCTTTAGATAATGTATTTTTTAAAATGAAATAGAGTGGAAGTTAATTGAGTAAATCATCAGACGTTAGGATAATACTCTCTGAGCCCTTTTGGCAAGCGCCTCTATGAGTTTCTCCTCTTCTAGGGCATGCTTTTCTTCCTGCGTGAGAACGTTTGGAAGCCAGTCTGGTTTAGGTCTATTTGTGTAGTAAGCTCTTATAGCTCTTCTTAAAGCTCCAACAGCGAGTACGCCGCAATGATATTTGACAGATGGTAGTCCGCCAAGCTCGTCAGATATGTTTCTCCAAGAAACTTTCCATGCGTCCTGCATCGTCTTGCCCATAATCATCTCAGTTAATATGCTTGCAGCAGCTATGTTTGCTGCGCAACCATAACTCTCAAATTTGGCCTCAACTATTCTCCCGGTTGCCTCATCAACCTTTAGATATATGGCTATCATGTCTCCGCATGCTAGGCTTCCCGCAAGTGCCTCAGCGTCAGCGTCCTCAATCCTGCCAAGATTCTTTGGGTTCCTAAAGAGCTCGAGAACTTTTTTACTGTAAGTTAAGGGCACGCGGCTTGACATTTTTATCTCACCTCCATTCCAGGTTTAATCGGGTTTAATGATCTAATTCTATTGACAACTATTGGCAGAACATCTAAAACGTAGTCTATATCCGCGATTGTGCTGAATGGCGAAACCTTCATTAATAGACTTCCATGAGCCTCTTCATACCTTCGTCCAATGGATAAAAGCACATGGCTGGGCTCTAGAACTCGACTTGTGCAAGCGCTCCCACTAGAGACATAAATACCTCTCATGCTCAATTCAACTGTTAAAGCTTCGCCTTCACAATAAAGGAAACTGATATTCACGTTATCAGGTGATCGCTTGCTGCCAGCCGGTCCATTCAATATTGCATAGTCAATCTCTTCTAGAATGCCGCTTATTAGGCGATCCCTAAGCTTAACCATTCTCAATTTGTATTCCCCAAAATTTTTATGTATAATTTCTACGGCCTTTGAGAAGCCCATTATGCCCGGCACATTCTCAACGCCAGGCCAGAGCTTCTGCGTGCTGAGCTGCCCGTGAATTACTGGTTCCAGTTTAATGCCCTCTTTAACGTAGAGTGCACCTACACCTTTAGGACCATATACTTTATGACTGCTAAAGGACGCTAAGTCAACGCCTAGATCTTTTATGTCTAAAGGTATTTTTCCGAGGGCATCACAAGCGTCCGTATGGATTAAAATATTTTCATCCCTGTCTTTAACAATATCTCGTATGGCCCTCATATTCTGTACGGTACCTATCTCGTGGTTCACAGCTGCAATGCTCACTAGTAAAGTCTCTCTATCAACATGTTGAGATAGGAAGTTTAGGTCAATAAAGCCCTCATTATCAACAGGTATTTTAATAATTTTAAACCCATGTTTTTCAAGTCTCTCCGCTGGAAATATTATGCTTAAATGCTCTATGCTTGATACAAAAATCTTCCTTCTATTCTGCGAAAGGCTAGCTGAACCGATTATGGCTAAATTATTTGCTTCTGTTCCACTGTGAGTATAAACTAACTCATTTGGGCTGCAATTAACTGCCGAAGCAATATTCTCCGTTGCTTCATATAGTAACTGATAGCTCATCCAGCCCATAAGGTGGGTTATTGATGGATGCCCTTTACCGCCCCACTTATATGCATTTTCCATAGCTTTCAGAGATTCAGGAATTATTAAACCAGAATTCTCATAGTCTAAATATACTTCCCTCTCCGGTATGCCATGCGATTCAATTAGCTCGCTTATAGATTTGGATAAGTCGCTATATGTCAACTTGAAACCTCCACGTATATTTGATAAGCGTTATCAGTTCTCTCAACTTTCAGAACCTTATGACCAACATTTGAAGCCCACTCTTTAACATCTGATGGTGCCCCAGGATCTGTTGCCAGAAGCATAATTATCTGTCCAGGGTTAGCCTTCATTACAGCCTCAGCTAACGCTAGAAGTGGACCAGGACAAGACTTGTAGCGAGCATCAACAATTAAATCGGCCTTCAATCTCTATCACCATTTCATGCTAGGGAATTAAGAGATAAATAAGTTAATATCCGAATCCTTTGCTTTATTTAGGAAGGAAGCTGCGCCAACAACGTCATCCACATCCTCGATTAAATCCTCATCTTTAATTCCTAAGAGACCCATAGTTGTAGAGCAGGCGTAAACCTTCAATCTCCCTGTCTTCTTACCCTGCTCTAATATTTCTCTCCAGCTGGGTATAACTCCAGTGCTAATGGCCTTCTTTAAGCCGTCTTCAAAACCCTTATAATCTAAGCTGACTTCTTTAGGTTCATGATCCTTCTTCAAGGCTAGAAGACCCCAGAAAGTGAAAAATAGATCCGCGTTCCAGCCCATAACGGATGCTGTAGTAGCTAAGGTTACAGCTGGAAATATTTTATCAATTTTTTCGGAGGTTACTATTATGGATATTTTCGGCATCTCAATCACTACATATCATAGTATAACGCTGTTATATAAACTTTCCTTATTAGCATTTTTCCGCAATAATATGGAACTATATAGTTTACTTTAACTCATATTTGCCGGCGCAACCATCCCTGAACCCACTTCTTCATGCATTCTTCCGAGCAGAAGACATATGGTTTGTTCACACAGCAGGTTTTTCTGGTTATAGGTTTCCCTCGAATTAGTTTACCGCAAACTTGACATCGCAAATTTGCCACCAGCAATATATCCAGGAATATAACGAGCTTATAAAATTTGCGAATATTCCTAAGAAGAATATATTTAAGCATAAAATATAAATATTGGTTATATCCATATTTTTATAACTCCGTTATGGAGGTGGCGACTCTCAGCAAAAAGAGCCACGTAAAAATGCTTAAATGTAGAGAGTGCGGTAAAGAATATCCGCCAATAAAAATTCATGCATGCGAGGAATGCTTCGGTCCATTAGAAGTTGTTTATAACATAGACTTATTGAATATTAATAAACACACTATTGAAGGGCGGAGCAAAACATTGTGGCGCTACCGTGAACTCTTACCCTTAGAAGACGCGGCGAAAATCATTGATTTGGGCGCTGGCTTCACACCACTTCATGAATGTAAACGCCTTGCAGAAGCTCTAGGATTAAGAAGACTCTACATAAAGAATGACACAGTGAATCCAACTGGATCCTTTAAAGATAGGCCAGCTACAGTTGCCATTTCAAAATCTATTGAGTTCGGGTTTAGAGCTGCTGGATGTGCATCAACTGGAAACTTGGCTGCGGCCACCGCTGCTCACGCCGCCAAGGCTGGGCTACCATGCTACGTTTTTATACCATCCAACATAGAGAAAAGCAAGATTTTGCAGGCAGCTGCCTATGGGGCTAAGATCATTGCTGTTAAGGGGACATATGATGATGCTAATAGGCTTGCAGCCCAAGCCTCATATGAATATGACTTGGCTATAGTGAACATAAATGTTCGCCCATACTACGTGGAGGGTTCAAAAACGATTGTCTTTGAGATTTGCGAGCAGCTCGGATGGAGGGCTCCAGAAAACCTAATAATACCGGTGGGCAGCGGAGCCCTGCTCTGCGCCGTATGGAGGGGGTTGAAACAATTTAATGAGCTTGAGTTGATTGATGAGTTAAAGACGAAAATAATTGGAGCACAGCCTGAGGGCTGTTCACCCATAGTTAGAGCCTACAAATCTAATTTAGGAGATGTCTCGCCAATTGAAAAACCAGATACCGTTGCTAAAAGTCTAGCTATAGGCGACCCAGGAGATGGAATATATGCCTTGAGGTCTATTAAAGAGTCCGGTGGATTAGCGGAGTGCGCGACAGATGAGGAAATAATTGAGGGAGTAAATCTCTTGGCAAAGACCGAGGGCATATTTGCTGAGCCGGCTGGAGGTATTACGATAGCCGTTCTAAAGAAGCTTATTGATTCAGGAGATATATCCAGAGATGAGGAGGTTGTATGCTGTGTTACTGGCAGCGGCTTCAAGTCTTTAGAAATTTTCTCAAGTAGACAATTAAATATTGTGGAAGTGGAGCCAACGCTTAATAGTTTTGAGAGGACAATGGGACTGGAGGTTTTAATAGAGCATGGGTAGGATAAGAATAACATTATTTGGAAGCCTAACAAAGGTTGTCGGTGAAAAAACGGTTTATGTTAATGCTTCAACATTAGAGGATGCCATAAATGAGATATCCGCTAAATATGGGAAGGAATTTAGAAACAGAATTTTAGACGAGAATGGAAAGCTGAGGAGATTCATTAATATTTACGTCAATGGCAAGGATATTCGCTTTCTCAATCAGTTAAAAACCATGTTAAGTAATAGTGATGAGGTTTCAATTATTCCAGCCGTAGGAGGCGGATAGTGACGGTCAACTTAATTCTTATTGGATTTGGGAATGTTGGGCAAGGGTTAGCTGAGGTTCTAAATTCACATGCATATGCCCTTAAAAAGAAGTATGGGCTAAGTGTAAAAGTGAAGGCGATAGTTGATCGAAGCGGGGCAGCAGTATCAGAGACAGGAATAGATTTAGCCAATGCTTTAGAGGTTAAGAGAAGATGGGGAGCGATCTCCGCCATGAAATCCATAGGCAAACCTGGTCTCTCAGCGATAGAAGTAATTGAGGAATCAAATGGAGATATAGTTATCGAAGCTACATCAAATAATCTTGAAAGTGGTGAGCCGGGGTTAACCCATATTAGAAAGGCCCTGAAAACTGGTAAACATGTTATAACAACCAATAAGGGGCCACTTGCCCTGACATTACCGCAACTTCTTGAGATCGCGCAGAGGATCAATGTGGAATTACGGTTCAGTGGGGCTGTTGGCGGAGCTATGCCGATTCTAGATTTTGCTAGGAGATGTCTATGTGGGGATGAAATATTGTCTATTAGAGGGGTATTGAATGGTACAACAAACTATATTCTCTGGAGCATGAGTGAGAGGGGAATAACAATGAGCGAAGCAATTGCAGAAGCACGTAAATTAGGTTACGCTGAAGAAAATATTTCTTATGATGTAAGTGGGCTTGATACAGCATCGAAACTAGTTATAATTGCAAATTGGATTATGGACTATGAAGTATCACTTAAAGATGTTAATGTTAAGGGTATAGAAAGTATATCTTTAGAAGAGATAATGAACGCAAAGAGAGAAGGGTCGGCTATTAGGCTTATAGGTTTTATAAGCCATGGGGAAATAAAAGTTTCACCTGAAATAATACCTCTAAATAATCCGTTATGTGTAAACTCCAATCTTAACGCTGTAGTATTTGAGTGTGTCTATTCAGGACAGCATCTAATCATTGGACGTGGAGCTGGCGGCAAAGAAACGGCATCTTCAATTATAAGAGACATTATAAATATAGTCGCTAGTAGAAATGTTAACGATTATAAGAGTAAAAAAATTTTACGCATGTCTAGAGGGATAGAGATCTCAATAAGGAACTTATGCCATTAATTTGAAGGTGAGATTTATGCCCAGAGGTAAAAATGTTGATTTGTCAGAGGTTGAAATAGAGTATTATTCACGCCAAATAGTTCTTCCAGATATTGGCTATAAGGGGCAAATCAGTCTTAAAAGAGCAAGTGTATGTATATTAGGTTTAGGTGGGTTAGGTTCACCAGCAGCCTTACAGTTGGCAGCTATGGGCGTAGGACACTTACGTCTAGTTGACCACGATATTGTTGAAATATCAAATCTCCAGAGGCAGCATATTTATGGCGTCAAGTATCTCGGATACCCAAAGGTTGAGGCGGCTGCCATTAGACTTAAAGAGTTAAACCCTAATATAGAGGTGGAGCCCCTACCATTATCCATAAATCAATATAACGTTAAGAGCATTATTAATGGTATTGATGTCGTAATTGATGGGCTTGATCGCATGAGCACACGGTACTTGATAAACCGTACATGCCAAAAACTTGGCGTACCATACATTTATGGAGCCGCCATCATGACTATGGGAAACGCCTCCACTATAGTGCCAGGAAAGACGCCATGCTTAGAATGCTTTCAGGGTGGAATCGATGATGAACTCCTCCCCTCGTGTGCTGTCGTCGGGGTCCATCCGTCAATCCTTAGCATTATAGCGAGCATAGAGGTTTCTGAAGCCGTTAGGATAATTACTGGGAGAGAACCGCTATTAGCTGGCAAACTCTTACATTGCGATATTGGAGAAATGATTTTTGAAGCAATAAATATTTCAAGGGTGGAGAACTGTCCGATATGTGGCTCAAACCCGAGCCCGCCTAAGCCTATTGTGGAGAAAACTATTACTGAACTTTGTGGTAGAGAGGGAAAGAGAGTTTTTCTGGTAGCGCCTAAGAAAAATCTCGATATAAAGATGGATAAACTGGCATCTTTAATAGCCAACCTTAAAAATTTCAATGTAAAAGTTAAGGCGAATATGGGGATAACGTTTACAGATCCAGCTAACAATAGAACAATTAGTATTTTAAAGAGCGGTATAATGATTGCAGACAACTTTGATGAAGAAGAAAAGGCATATGACTTCTATAAGGAAATATTGGTTGATGGCTTAGGAATAAGCGCTAGCGAAATAGAATTGTAAAGTGCTATTCAAATTTAATTTTGTATACAGAAAATTTAAATAATAACAGTGTTATATCATATTAAAGTGATGGCTCTTGAGCTTAGAAGCAGCTGATATTGAGAAATTTATGGGACTGTATTCTATTGGACGTGATGATGGGCAAGGCTCATTACATTTTATTAGAATCAAGATCCCAGGCGGCATTCTAACATCTAGTCAATTCCGAGGTATTGCTAGCTTAGCATTAAAGTATAGTAGAGGAATAGCGGAGATAACTGATAGGCAGGATATACAACTGCATTGGATTAAAGCTGAGGACTCACTGGACATTTTCTCCTCAATGGAGGAGATGGGCTTTACTACTGATATGTGTGGTCAGGGATTTACTGGCGCAAGATACGGAGATGTTAGAAACATAATTTGCTGCCCAGCCTCCGGCATTGAGAGAGATGAATTGTTTAATTGCTATCCAATTGCTAAAGACTTAACAAAGTTTTTTACTGGAAACATGGCCTTTCTAGATCTACCGAGAAAGTTCAAAATATCCATGTCGGGCTGCGGCGCTGATTGCACCAGGTCATGGATAAATGATTTAGCCTTCATAGCCGTTAAGAATGGTTATGGTAAGATTGGCTTTACAATCTTGGTTGGAGGAAGCGTAGGAGCGTCGCTTCCTGGGCCGAGACTTGCAAAGCCAACAGGTGTATTCATTAGACCGGAGGAGACCTTTAAAGTTGCTGTTGCAGTGGTTGAGATCCATAGGGATTACGGTAATAGGGAAAGTAAGGCTAAGGCCAGGTTTAAGTGGCTTATTGAAGGCTTAGGGATGGAAAAGTTTCTCTCTATACTTGAGTCAAAGATTGGTGGAAAACTTGAGAGATATAATGGGCAAATTTTTAGTAAGCAAACAGATCACGAAGGTTTTAAGCCACAGAATATCGAGGGCTATTATTACGTGAATATTCCTATACTTGGGGGTCGATTGACAGCCCCTCTAATGGTTAAGATAGCGGACTTAGCCGACAAGTATGGAAGTGGCGAGCTAAGACTAACGCCGACACAGAACATAATAATCCCAAATATCCACGAGAGGGATAAGGACTCACTTCTTAAGGTTCTTACAGAGATGGGTTTTCCGATGAAATCCTCCAGAGTTAGGTGGCTTAGCGTGGGTTGCTCATCAGACTTTTGTGGTAAGACATTGAATCCGCACGCGAAGTACATTATCAAAGATATCGTTGAATATCTAGAGAAGCATTTTGGCGTAGAAACCTTAAATAGCATTAAACTGCGTGTAAACGCTAGCGGATGCCCGAATGATTGTAGTGCAAGCCTAGTAGCCGATATAGGTTTAATTGGCAAGCAGATTAGGGAGGAAGACCGAGTTAGGCAGGTTTACGATGTCTACGCTGGTGGTAGCTTAGGCAATAATTCTTCATTAGGTACACTTATTATTGAGAAGGCTCCGTCCGAAAAACTAAAGTTCATGATTGCCTCATTTCTCACTAATTATCTGAAGAAAAGAAAAGATAATGAAGATATCAGTGAGTTTTGCAAGAGATATACAAAAGATGAATTAAGAGATTTTTTCATAAATTTTAGAGGTGAATTAACAATTGAATAAAGGTAAAATTAAAGTTGAAAAGGTTGATGAGGGATTATACAGGTTGGATGCGCGCGGACTAGTCTGTCCATATCCCCAGCTTCTAGTTACAAGAACCTTAAGTAACCTTTCACCAAATGAAAAACTGGAAGTTATACTTGACAATCCTCCCTCAGCGAGAGATATACCGCCAACATTAGAGGGAAGAGGCTATAAAGTTAGTATTATAAGGCTGGACGGCGCAACATGGAAGATAATTATTCAGACACAATAATTTTTTCACTAATGAAACCTTACGGTCTCTTATGTGAAATACAATAATGTTAATACCCCTCGACGACCTCCTAATTGCGATTTTAAATAACAAATACACTTAAAAATTATAATATAATAATCCTGCACTAAACCTTTATTACCATCTTACTATTCTTTAAGTTTCTCCAGGATTATTGCTGGACAAATCTTTTTGATTCCATCTATTGCGCCTATTTTCTCAGATATTATTTTTGTCAGTTCTCTCCCATCCCTCGCCCATATCTCGGTCATTATCATGTGGTCGCCTGTTGAGGTAGCCACATATCTTGTTTCGGGAAACTCACACATTTTCTGAGAAGCCTCTAAAAGTTTTGATGGATCTACATCTACGCCTACTATTGCAACTGTGTTTAAGCCTATTTTAGAAGGGTCGATAATAACCGTGAACCTTTTTATTACGCCCTCTTGCTTCAACTTCTCCACCCTTTTCCTAACAGTAGACTCACTAATCTTAAGTTTACGAGCAATCTCGGTGAAGGGCATGCTGGCATCTTCCTGTAGAAACTTTAAGATGGCTAAATCAACTTCGTCAACCATTATTTCACTCTCATCTGAATTTTAGATTTTTACGTCATTTCTTATCCGAATATCGTACATAAGATTTTTAAATTAGTGGAAATTAATAAGTTTATCGTAGATTAATAGTGGGTGAAAATGATGGAGTATGCGATGCCTTTAATAGGTGAAAAATTTCCCCAGATGGAAGTAAGAACAACAAAGGGTATAATTAAATTGCCGGACGATTATAGCGGAAAATGGTTCATTTTATTCAGCCATCCGGCAGATTTCACGCCGGTATGCACAACGGAATTCGTAGCTTTTCAAAAAAGGTATGAGGAATTTAAAAACCTTAACTGCGATTTAATTGGGCTTAGCATAGATCAAGTATTTGCTCATCTCAAATGGGAAGAGTGGATAAAGGAAAAGCTGAATGTTGAAATAGAGTTTCCAATAATCGCAGATAACACCGGATCGATATCTGCAAGGTTAGGTATGCGCCATAAGCAAGCAGAAGGTACTCAAACAGTAAGAGCGGTATTTATAGTTGACCCTAAAGGAATAATCAGAGCTGTACTTTACTATCCTATGGAACTTGGCAGAAACATGGATGAGATCCTCAGAATGGTTAGGGCGCTGCAAATTGCCGATAAAGGCTATGCAATCCCGGCAAACTGGCCGAAAAATGAGGTTATAGGCGACCATGTAATTGTCCCGCCGGCAAACACTGTAGATATGATTAAAAAGAGGAGGGAACAGGAGAAAGCCGGCGAAATCGAGTGCATCGACTGGTGGCTATGTCATAAAAAGATAGCGGATTAAGCATTAAAGCCTCTAGACTTTCTAACTCACCTTTATTTTTTTGTTTGAATGTGGTGTTTTATGAAATTTTTATGATGCCTATTTCCTCTAGGCTTGTTAGGTTATTCATTTTTATCATTTTATTTGAAATTGTGTAAAGTATGTCGCCAATATATAGTGCTCGCTCAACCGCATATTCAGAATAGAACCAGTATCCGCTTTTAAGAAAATCCTCCTGGTCTTCTATGTGCGTGATTCTGCCCCTTAAGCGTATATTGCTCTCAGTTATTTCAAAAATATATAGCCCTTGCCAAACATAGTCTCCATAGGCATTTGGAGGAACACCGTCCGGATACTTCGCTTCATCCACCTCGGCAACCAGCACGGGCATTGCAAGCATCTTTAGATTTTTATCGAATAGCATGGCCTTATGATCCCGCAGAACAGGCGAGTCGGTTCCCCTATCGCCTATCACGTAGCTATCCACCTCCTTCGGGTGATTAAAATCGCTTACGTCAAAGAGCGATATTTTAACGCCCTGATACCATGCGAAATCTCCCTCTTCAGCCTCAACAGTCCATTTCCCTATACCAATCAAATGATTTTCATCGTAGGGATGTAGATAATCAGAGTAGCCCGGGATCTTAAGCTGCCCAAGCACCTCCGGTTTAGCCGGATCCTTAAGGCTTATAACAAATAGTGGATCAACCTTCTTGAATGTGACCAGGTAGCATCGGTCGCCCATGAACCTTGCTGCATATATTCGCTCACCTGGAGCAAGACCCTCAAGCCCGCCGATAACAGCTAGGCTCTTGTTCAAAACGTAAACGTTGCTTCTCATCGGATTTTCATCTTCACGCGCGATGGAGAATGATGTGGTAAATAAGCCCCTAAATACCGCCTGATTCGTTGTCGTTGCTATTCGGAAATATCCATCATGCTCATCCATCGAGAACTGGTTTAAGACAAAGCCCGGGACTATCCCGCTTGCTTCATAACTTATTTTGCCCCCATCTATGCGTATTCTATGAATCTCAGTCGCCTCCCCATATTCTTCGTTGTATCTCGGCACCGCAACGTAGATATTGCCTAAGGAGACGTAGATGCAGCTTGCAGATCCAAACAGGAAGGTTTCATAGGCAATTGGTTCTTCAGCATCCTGAATATTTACCGCGGCGACAACTGTAAATGCGTAATAGAAATCCGAAACATTCGCGTAGTAAATCGATGCGGGCTCCACATCCCTAATGTGCCCATTATCAACTATTTTCGGAAGAATAGGCTTTTCATCTCCTAAATGATACGCTGGAAGAGTTGCTAGAACATAAACATATTTCCCGATCATTCTAGAGTTGAAGTAAACCCCGCTTAAAGTGACGTTCCTTATCAGGGTTGGCTTTTCATGCTTTTCGACATCATAAACCATTAGATAAGTCTGTGGCCCCATAAATTCCTTGCTTTCAGTTTCATTTAGAGAGATTGGATAATAAGCGTTGCTGTAGGCGAAAATAACTAGCCTATTAGCGTTTATGAATATTCCGCAAACTGTAGCGTTCACTTTAATCTGAGAGCTTATTTCAGCCTCCTCAGGAGGATAAGCCCTAACGATGAAAACGCTTCCGCCAGAGACTAAGTATATGTATTTCCCATCAGTCTTCATTATATCAGCCTCATCGACGCCCTCAACTTGAATGTTCGTTTTAGAATAACCCACGTCCATTGAATCAGATTCCGCCGCGCTGGCGAATGCAGCGAAGCTTTTCTCCAGAAAGATTCTCGGCGAGCCAAGATATCTCCCATATGATCCGCTCTTCAGCAGGAAGTTCTTCAGCTCCTCTAGGGATGAGAATTTTAGCAGAAATACCTTTCCGCTGGAAGACGCATCAACATCATGCTTATTATTCGTCAATAGTGAGCCGCCCATATACAAAGTTAAAGTTAGAGAGGACACCAATGTAAGCGCTATCAGAGCTGTTAGCAGAAAATTTCTAAATGAAACTTTATAATCTCCAATTTCAGACATTTGATTCACCATGTAATATAATTGGATTTCCCACTCTTAATATTAGGCATTAGAACGTTTGTTCTAGATATCAGAACAAGAGTTTAAAGCAGCTCAGGCGCATTTTTCCCAATTGGGATTTATGGAAAAATAAAGAGTTAGTGAGGGAATAATGTTATCTATGTGGAAAGAAGATCATATGTTTCTTCTAAACGGTTAACTATATTTCGCCCCCTCTCTGTGATTAGATACATTTTCCTTTTGTTCCTTTCAACAGTGGTCACTAGGCCCTTCTCAACTAATGAGTCTAAAATCTCCTTAAGGGTTATCCAGGATAAATTACACTTGTACATTATGTTTGTTGGCTTGCTATACCCCGCCATGATTGTCTCTAAAACTTCAAGGTATATTTCAAGTCTCGATCTTTTCTTCGACATTGCTTCTCGCCTATCACTTCAATAATTATTTCCTAGTCCTCTCTAGGGGATTTCTTTAAAATATAAGTTATGAATTACAAAGATGTGGAGATAAAGCAGTAATTTTAATATGTAAAATATGTAAAGACTGAAAATTTAGTTTTAATGGAAAAGGGACGGTGCAATTGGAAGATATGGAGAACTTTATCTCCTAAAATTCCATTCTCTCGTAGAATACTTCTCTTTATTAAGTTTGTTAGCTGTTTGCTTTTCGAAATCAGTTATTTCCCCCGGCAGCAACTCGATATCGAAGGATTCCCTAAAACCCCTTATCAAAGCATCCGTTAGCTCCTCAAAGCTAACATCCCTTCCTAAATATCTCTTTATTGATGTAACCCTCTCCTCAGCGGACTTTATCATCTTGTCACGTATCTTCTCGCTTGGAACCCTAAGCACTGTGAACATAAGCGCTGGATTAACATCGCGTAGTATCGTGCCATGCTGATGGACAACATTCATTCCCCGCGTCTGGGCATTTCCAGAGATTTTTCTACCATTGACAACTATATCATTTATCGGCTTGAACTCGGCTGGAACGCCTAGAAGCCTTAAGCCTCTGACAAGTCCTGAACATAAAGTTTCATAGGTTTTCTGAAAATCTCGAGAAATCAACCTGTGATCCTCATTTATTATGAGGCTATATGTTAATTCGCCATCACGGTCATGATATACCGCTCCGCCGCCTGTTCTTCTTCTCACATAGTTAATGCCCAATCTATCACATGCATTTATATCCACTTCCTCCTCCATGCTCTGAAAATACCCTATTGAAACGGCTGATGGCTCCCATCTGAAGAAGCGAAGCGTGTTAGGTACGATCCCCCTGGATCTGGCGATAACTATAGCCTCATCTAAAGCCATATTATAAAATGCATCGTTAAGTCCAGTGTTAAGTAAACGCCACTCCTCAACCATTGCTTTCACCAGCCTTAATTATGCATTTCGCAAAATCTTCCGGAGTAACCCCCAGGAGAGTTATTTTCTTGCTTTCAACGAAGTTTCTTATCGTCTCAACTATTATTTTCTCGCTCAATGGGCATCCAATAAGGGTTTTTTCAAGATCCTCAATAAGCTCCTCCGGATGCATGAAAAAGTCGCCTGTGATCTTTATCGCGCTTATCCTTCCATCGTCCTTGCTGAGGCGAACCTTAATTAGCTTGCCGCCTTCAACCTTATATTCGGATCTGAACATTCAGCGGCCACCTCAATTTATAGGGAAACATTTTTTTCGGTTAAATATTTTAATGTTTCCGGGATGACGCGTAATAGAAAAGTTTTTGAATAAGTTGAGATTCTTAAATTGGTCGTAAACTAAAAATGCAGCTTAAAAATAGTGAGGGTTAAGCATGCTGGAAATCTCTGAGAGAACTAAAAATCTCGGCACTGAGAATGCGTTTGTAGTTCTGAAAGAAGTTAATGAACTCGTTAGAAGCGGCAAGAATATAGTGAACTTCTGCATTGGCCAGCCGGACTTTGACACGCCGGAATATATAAAGGAGGGTGCGATAAAAGCCATAAGGGAGGGAAAAACCGGGTATACGCCATCAGCAGGTATACCTGAACTTAGAGAAGCAGTTGCAGCGTACTTCTCCGAGACTAGGGGGATCGATGTTAAGCCGGATTGGGTTGTTGTGGCATGCGGCGCTAAGCCCTTCATAGGCTACACGATATTGTCTGTCACAGATTACGGTAGGGGTCATGAGGTGATTTATCCCAATCCTGGCTTCCCAATATATGAGTCGCTTATCCGGGCTTACGGCGCGGTTCCTGTTCCCATACCGCTTCTTGAGAGCAGAAACTTCAGCATAGACATAGATTATTTAGAGAAAATAGTGAATGAGAGAACTAGGCTGCTCATACTGAACTCCCCCCATAATCCTACAGGCGGGATTCTGGACAGAAAAACTCTGGAGTGCATAGCGGAAATTGTTAAGCAGTACGATAATTTATGGGTTTTCTCAGATGAGGTTTATTCAAGAATATTTTATGAGGGCGAGTTTTTAAGCATAGCCTCAATAGATGGGATGCAAGAGAGAACAATAATTGTTGATGGAGCATCGAAGACGTACGCTATGACGGGCTGGAGGATAGGTTTCGCTGCAAATGAGAGACTCGCCGATCATCTCGCCCGATGGGTAACAAACACTGAATCATGCGCACCACATCCAAATCAGTATGCTGCGCTTACAGCGCTTACAGGTCCACAGGACGACACGAGGAGGATGATTGAGAGCTTCAGGAGGAGACGTGAGATAATCGTCAACGGACTGAATTCAATAGAGGGGATTAAATGCTTAAAGCCCGGCGGCGCATTCTATGTCTGGCCGAATATTACAGAAGCCTGTAAACTTGTTGGGGCTAGGGATTCTGAGGAGTTCAGGGCGCGCCTCCTCTACGAGGCCGGCGTGGCGGTTCTCTCAGACATACATTTTGGACATAAGAATGAGGGCGAAGGTGAACATTTGAGATTCTCCTACGCGGCGTCGGAGGAGAATATCCGTGAGGGACTTAGGAGACTTAAAGCCTTCATAGAGGAAAAAAGCGTTTGAAATCTGCATCTCTTTGATATGCGTAAAGTAATTAACTTTTTAGGATTTCATTTCACATTTTCTTTTCAAAATAGATGACCCTATCGCTGAGAACCATCCTAAGAGGACAATTAGGGTTGCTGGGAAACCAGCGATCTTCAACGGTAGATTAAGCGCCAAAAATTCGAAGATGAACAACATGAGACTTATTGCTGCAGCTGAGATCAAGCCGAATTTACGTTTATATTTTGATGCTGTCTGGATAGATAGAAGTCCTGAGAGAAAAATGTCCCCTACGCCTATAGCCGCTAGTTTCCGTGATGGATAGGTTGGGAGGATAAGCGCTACTGGCAGGCGTAAGCCGATCATTTTGCTGGCGGACTCAACCATATGTCCCGTCCCAAAAACTTGGATTACATCCATTAGTGTTAGTAGCGCGGCGAAAGCCAACGTGATCTTCCATGGGAAGAGGGGGCTCAAGTATATAATTATCATGACTGAAAATATGGCTGCGAAAACATTTATAACATAAATATTTTCCACCAGTAGGTATGTTGCCAAAAATATTGCTGGTGGAAATATTGCCAGGAGCCATTTGCCTAAAATGATATATGTAAACATTAGCAGCATGTAGGCGTAAGCGGATATGAAAAGAATCTGTATTGCGTAGCCCGGTATAAAAGTTACTAATGTAACCATTACCCCCATTAAGAGAACTATGAGGACCACTTCGCGCATGCCGAGTTTTTTACCTTCAAAGATGCTCCTCATTTTCTTCTCAAATCTCTCATGCAGAAAAATGGATGATGAAACTATAAGGAAAACTGACAGCGGCAGCAGAAAATCTATTTCCATATTCCATCAGCATCCATTTCTCGTTTTTCAAACTATGCTAATTATATAAGCCTTTTTCTCCTCAGACCAGCATGGCTCATCGGGTCATTCATAACCTTCGGAATCCAATCAAGAAGATCGGTGGCAACCATATGATAGCCTTTTTCGGCGGCAACAAAGTCGCCGGCTGCACCATTGATAAAGGCTCCAGCAACGGATGCTTCAAAAGGATCCGTTCCCTGCGCTAATAGTGCGGCAACTATGCCTGATAGAACATCCCCTGTTCCGCCAACGGTCATCCCCGGGTTTCCAGTGAAGTTAAATTTAGTCCTGAAGCCGTCGGAGACTATGTCTACATAAGACTTCAACAATATGGTGGCGTTAAGGTTCTCCGCCGTTCTCCTCACATGCTCCGCCCTATCCTCCAAGTTGTCATGCAGCTTCTCACCTGTCAGAATCATGTATTCGCCCATGTGGGGTGTTAAAACCGCCGGGATCTCAAGCCTATGCTTGAAGCTGGCGAAAGCCTTTAATCCATCAGCATCAAGTAAAATTGGAATCTTCCGTTCCTCAGCAATCATCATTATCTCCTTAACAGCCTCCACGGTTTCTCTGTGAAGCCCTAATCCCGGTCCAACCGCTATGGCGGTAACCTTATCCATGTAGCTTCTTACCGTCGAAATATTATTTTTCCCTAAGTATTCGCCTTCGAGCTTAAGCGTTATTAAATTCGGCGACATAGATGATATTGCATACGCTGTTTCACGCGGTGCAGCAACATAAACAAGGTCTACCCCAGCCCTTAAAGCTGCTAGGGCTGTTAATGCCGGTGCGCCAGTGAAGGTTTCGCTGCCGCCAACAACAAGCAGCCTGCCGAAATCTCCCTTATGTGCCTCTGGAAATCTAGGTTTCACTGATATTATCACGTCTCCTGGTCCGGCGAACCTTTCAATCTCCGGAGGAATACCGATGCTTTTAACGATTAATTCGCCCACATATTCTTTAGCCTTAAAAAGTCCGGGCTTAGATTTATGGAAGGTGACTGTTAAATGCGCCTTCACGGCTTCGCCTAGAATAGTCCCTGTGTCCGAATCTATTCCGCTTGGGACATCTACGGCAACCTTGAAGGCGTTGGACTCATTTATTTTCTTTATCAGCTGCGCTATTGGCGGGCGGGGCGGGGTTTTTAATCCTATTCCGAGTAGAGCGTCTACAAAAATTTCCGCTTTAACATCTGGGATAAGCGATGAATCGTATGTTTCACGTATAGCCACCGAATTACGTAGCGACCTCAGTATCTCCCAATTCCTTCTAGCCTCTTCATTAGTTATCTCTGAGGCTTTCCCAGCGAGAATAACCTCAACCTTGAAACCCATGCATGCTAAATGCCTAGCTGCAACGAAGCCGTCTCCACCGTTCCCGCCTAAACCGCAGAAGACCGCAACTCTGGATTCCTGGGGCTTAAAACGTGACGCTATTTCAGCAGCAACGCTTCTACCGGCATTCTCCATGAGCTGCAATCTGGATATGCCGAAGTATTCCGCGTTCAAGTCGAGCGCCCGCATCTCCCTAGATGTTATTAATTCTGTGAGCATCCTTTACACCCTGTAATGCCCAAAATCAAAAAGATTTTTTAAGCATTTAAGTTATATTATTTTTTGAGGGAAAAGTATGCCGACAGCGTTCGTTTTAATAAATGCTGAAATAGGTTCCGAAAGCGAAGTCTTAAATGAGCTTAGAAAGGTTGAGGGGGTTGAGGAAGCCTACAGCGTCTACGGCGTTTATGATATTATAGCCAAGGTGAAGGCAGAATCGATGGAGAAGCTTAAAGATGTTGTCACATGGCGCATACGTAGACTTAACAAGGTTAGATCCACACTAACCATGATAGTTATTGAGGAAATGCAGAAGTGAAGATGCCATTCGCCCTCAACCATGAAGCCGCGCGGTCAATCTAGCATATGAGCTGATCCCATCCTACTGGAATAAAAATATTGGAGAAAATCACCGGTGGCATCTCGGTTGAAGCGCTTGTTTGGAGTACATGCCCCCATACATGGATCCTACGACTACAAGTCTTTTCTAGAATTATCGTTTATGGCTGATGAGCTGGGCTTCGATTACCTTACTGTTGGAGACCATTTCTTTCTCCCACCTGAAACATATGCAAAAATAGGTGGGGATCCCTCAAGACCGGATAAACTGGATGCTTGGTCAACCTTATCCGCCCTTGCAGCTAAAACGAAAACAATTAGGATCGGCACACGCGTTTCCCCAGTACCTTTCTATCTCCCATCCAGATTAGCTAAAATTGTAGCCACGGTCGACATAATCTCCGGGGGAAGAGTGATACTTGGGGTTGGCGCCGGCTGGTATAAGGATGAAGCAGTAGCATACGGGGTTGAATGGGGAAGCCATCGGGAGCGCATGGAAAAAATGCTGGAAGGCTTAGAAATAATTTTAAGCCTCTGGACCAATGAGAAAACAACATTTAAGGGGAAATACTATCAAGTTTTAGAAGCGCCCTTCTGGCCTAAACCATTACAGAAGCCGCATCCTCAAATATGGTTCGGCGGATCCTCAGACGCAATAATAGATGCCGCCGCTAAATATGGGGATGGAATTTTCCCACTAACAAACACGCCGATAGAAAAGTTAGTTGATATTTCGCAACGCCTCAGGAAGGCGGAAAGAAGGCATCGTAGAGAGAAAAAAGTTATGCTTGCTCCAGCAATCTCATACCCAAGTGGAGTAGGAGAGAAGTCTGAGTGGGCTTCCAAAATAGAAAATTACATTAAAATCGGCGCAAACTTAATTTTAATAGATTTTACAATGGAATATGCGCCGCTTAATGAGACGCGATCATTTCTAAAAGAGTTTGCAGAAGAAGTTCTTCCAAGCTTCCGCTAATCTTTAAGAAAACATCAGTAAACGGAAGAAGACCAGCACATCCACCTAAGGCCTTTTTTACAATTCCGTCTCCGCTCAGAATCTTCTGATACTCCCCTTAAACTTTTTCATAAATCTTTCATACAAACTTTGCTTTTCAGTTAAACTTATGGCAAGTATAGAATTCTTGCTTGTTGCAACCGCGCTGATCAAGTTAATTATGAGGGACAAGAGTGGGTCTGCAAGCATTATTTCCCCAACCTTATATGCCGACGTCCTAAGCGAGCAGTCAGGCAACTCATCAATCAAAATTAGAGTGGGCTCCTTAAGAGGTTGCAGGAGGGAAGCATCTGGGAGAAGATATTGATGGAGCTTTCATTGCTGAGCATCTTCCTCCTTATAGAAAAGTATATACGTAAATACATTTACATACTCAAAATGGGAGTTGACATGAAAACTTTAATTGTTAAGGTGGACGACGAGCTTAAAGAACGTATGAAGAGGCTGAGGCATGTGAATTGGAGTGAGGTGATAAGAGAATCGATTAGAAGGAAAATTGATGAGGAAAATGGACGAAACATTGCTGAGGCAGTCTTAATTAATGAAAGACTTAGAAGAGAGACGCCTGAGGGATGGGACAGCGCCAAAGTGATTCGCGAATGACGCTTAAAAAGGTAGTTTTGGATGCGAGCGTAGTAGCGAAATGGTACCTTAAAGAAAAATATAGCGAACAAGCGTTAAAGATTCGTGACGACTATATTTCAGGACGCATAACAATAGCTGTCCCATCCTTGCTGGATTATGAAGTTTTGAATGCTTTAAAATACAGCGGAGTATACTCAGAGCAAGAACTCAAAGATATTGCACGCTCATTAAACAAATATAGCTTCGAACAGTGGAAATTTAAAGACGAGTTAAAAGATGAAGCTTTCTTGTCGATATTTAGGTAAATTAGATACAGTTCTGTTAGTTATCGCTAAGAGCCTGTTGCTTAACATTTCATTTATAGAAATTGACTTCCTTTTGATATTCAAAGTATGAATAGGCAATTGTGTAGCCTACGACTGATATTACTGGGATGAGGATTAAAATGATGGCGTATTCTGGGGTGAGGGCTCCGAGAATGGCAATTATTCCAGCGATTTTGAACAGTTTCCCTCCAATCTTGTGGGTTTTCTCCCATACTTTATCGCTGCTTAAAGTCCAAGGTGTTCTTATACCAATAAACCAGTTTCTTTTCGACTTTTCGCAGAGAACACCAGTGTAATAGAATAAGAGGCCCATGCCTACTGGGAGCAGCATCGTCGGGCTTATTTGGATCCCAATGTTCCAGAGAATCACTTGTAGATATATGGAGAGGAAGAAGATGGAAAAGATAATGATGAACCCATCATAATATTTTCTGAATTCTTCAATATTCATCTTTAAAGGGTCTATCCTTGGAACCGCAACAAAAAGTAAGGCAATCCCGGCGAAAAATAATGGAAGCAAGAATAAACCCCAGAACTTAGGAAGGTATCCATCAGCTTCACCCTTAGAATTCCAATGGCTAGCAATCTCATCTGGCATACATGGATATAAACAAAAACCGATAACAAAAAACAGCAGAACCATTGCAGAAATTATTAATTCGCTCTTTCTAACATTCACAGCCTTCACCTTCAATTACTTCGAAAGTCGAGAACTATTTAAACATTCTCGAACGCTATAAACCCCACAATAATCATCGTATCAACAAAAAATTTTCGACACTTGTGATTAAAGTTAATAGTATTTATTTTTAGAGTAAAGGTCTTCTTCATGTTGTGAGCGTGCTTATTAAGCCTTCCGTATTCGCAGTTTCATAAACCCTTTTATCCCCGGTAAAAAATTGTGTAGCCTTCACTGCTTTGGCTGAAGCTATTTGGAGGGCATCAGCCTCATATATGTGATACTTCTCGATTATGTTCCAGCTTTCAATCAGCAATTTAAATTTAATAGGCACAAGCATTAATACTCCAAGCCGCAACAACCTCCGCGTTTCGATGAGAAAACGCCTTTTAACTGTCAGGTAGTCTTCTGGACTAAGTACCCCCCTTACACAAGCCTTATCAAAAGCTCCAATCGTTTCTCCTACGTTCCAAGAGCTGAAAGCCATAGATAATTCTCCCGAGTAAGCTTTTAAATAAACGTCTCTAACAACCCTGCTTCCAGGTTCCTCAATATATCTCTTAACTATGCTGCTTGAATCAAGATAAGCTATCGGCTCTCTCATCCCTCAAGGACCTCACGAAAACGCTTACAAGACCAGCCCTAGGCTTTATAGGTTCAAAATCTATCTCATAACTTTCAGCTTCACCTATTCCTTTGAGAGCCGCATCAAACATCTCCTCAAAAAGCTCTTCCCTAATGAGCTCCTCAAGAGCTTGACTAACTTCTAAGCCTCTTCTAGCCACCCTTAACTTAAACTTCTCCCATAACTCTTTATCTGCATATATGCTTGTCTTGATCTTAGCCATATACGCCGCCTGTACCGAATATACCTAAATCAGTATTTAAACCTTTCCGCATCCCAAAACAAGTACAACAATAGAATGTTAAACCCAGCTTGCCTACTCTTTGAAATGACTACCAGTAACACCGATAACTTGACAGTATATCCTAGTAGATAGATACACCAATTAGAAAGTTAGAGCTCCTTTAATGTAGTTTGATGGTTTTTCAGATGCTATTTCGAAGGCTTCTTGGGCCTTTTCATAAGGGAACCTGTGAGTTATTAGAGGTTTTTGATCAACCATGCCTTTTCTGAGAAGATTTACAGCGTCATAAAAATCTTTATTAAAGTTAGTGGAGAAGGCTGGTGTTGTATTTAATATTGTAAGACCCTTTACATGCCATTTCTCTGTTGGAACTTTTTTGTCTATCACATGTCTTCCAAAGATTACAAGTTTCCCGCCAGATCGAACAATTTCAGTTGCTAGATCTATAGTTCCAGGCGCACCTGAAGCTTCAATTACAATATCCGCCTTTCCATTTAATATGTCATGAACCTCCTTAACTGCGTCCTTCTCCTTTGGATTAATTATATATTCAGCTCCAAACTTCTTAGCTAACTCTAAACGATCATTTCTAATATCAATGGCAATAAGATTATTTATTAAATTCTTAGGCATGGTTTGAATTAGAAGTAGGCCCATATAGCCGCAACCGATTATACATATATTGTCGCCTACCCTAATATCGGAGCCTTTTATTCCTGTAACAACGCATGCTAAGGGCTCAGAAATCCAGTAAACAAGGGCATCCTCATCTACATAACCAGGAATCTTAACCACATTTTGACTTTCCGTCTTATAATACTCTGCGAAGGCAGGTCCTCCAAGAGCTGCAACTTTATCTCCACATTTAACATTCTTAACGCGTTCGCCAATCTCAGCAACTATTCCTACCCCTTCGTGGCCCATAACTCCGCCGCTAGGAAGCTTCCCCTGAAAGACATAAACATCACCCATACAAATACCACAAGCCTTTGTTTAGATTTTACCTGGTCTTTGCCTGGTTTGTCCACCTCAATTTTAACTATTTTGCTTTGTGGCTTAATTATTAGGGCAGCAATAGGGCAGCAAATATTTAATAAACTGACTAGATTATTATTTCGCTCTCTAATAAAAATGTTGTAGCTGATGGTGAAGCACGTCTTCAAGCCTGGGAAGAGGCGGCTGAATCTGGACAACCTAAGGTGGAGGGGAACAGTCAAAGGTCATAATGTACGTAGCCCTATCCTACTCAGTCATACTGGCAGTAGCCATAACAGCCCACAAGATGGGACGACCGGACCTAACCCACAGCATCAAAGCCTTCCAATAGCTAACAGGAATTATTCACGCCTTATGCGCGCAGAAAACTAGCATCCAGTATTTTAGACTGTTTAGTTAAACATTCTAGGAAGAAATCCATTCCATATCTCATAATCGGAATTAAGTTTTAAATTTAAATTTTTGTGGCTTTTTTGAGGGTTTATGTGTTTTGAATATGATTGTTAGTGAAGTAAATGAGGATTGTTTTTAGGAAACTCTATTAGCGCTTCTATTGCCGTCAGTTTAACTCTGATCTATCATCTTCGGGTTCAATCAAATGCCTTCTCTTCATCCGGCAGTAAAATATTTTGCAAGAAATAAATATTAATGTTACCCCTCTATATCCTCACCAGTAATAGTTAAGGTTGACTTAAGAAATAGTGATTGAGCAGATGAGGATGCATATAGGTTTCGATGATACTGATTCGCCTAAAACTGGATGCACAACATATTTAGCTGCCCTAATTATTGAGAAACTGCGCAGATTAGGAGCATCATTTATAGATTACCCAAACCTGATCAGATTGAACCCTAATGTTCCATGGAAAACTAGGGGGAACGGCGCATTATGCCTTAGAATCTCCCTTAAAGAGGACTTTTATGAGGAAGTTAGAGAAAAAACGCTTGAAGTCATTGAAGAAAATGCAGACTTCGGTTATAAGGGAACAGATCCAGGCGTAGTTTTTCTCGTTGGCGATGTGCCGGCGGAGATTAAGATGTTCGCCAAAGAAGCCATTCAGGGAATTGTGAGAATGAGTGAGGCTTTAAAAATAATTAAAAAGTTTAGAGCAGAAGCAGTCGGCTATAAGAGGGGGCGGGGCATAATCGGCGGGCTGGCGGCAATAGGTGAAACCCTAGAGGGCGATCACACTTTTGAACTCATAGCATACAGAAGATCGGAGAATTGGGGAAAACCAAGAAAGATCGATGCCTCATCAGTTATTGAGATGGATAAGGCGATGGGACAATTAACATTTAATAATATTGATGCTGAAACGGGTAGAATACTCATAATGCCTAGGGGTCCTGATCCGGTGCTTTACGGCATTAGGGGCGAGAGCCCTGAGGCTGTTAGGCGCGCTCATGAAATGATCCGCTCATATGAGCCCATTGAACGCTGGATAATTTTCAGGACAAATCATGGAACAGACGCCCATCTTAGAAGGGTTTCCTCAATAAGCGATGTAAAGCCATACATGCCCATCATAGTTCAAGGCGAAGTTACGGGTAAACCAACCATTATCGCCGGTGGACATATAATATTTAAGATAAGAGATGAAAAAGGCACCGTTGACTGCGCCGCCTATAGGCAAAGCGGCATTTTACGTAAAGTCGCTGAGGCGCTGATCGAGGGGGATATAGTTGAAGTTTATGGCGGTGTACGTCCACCCTCAAGAAAGAATTTGAAAACAATAAACCTGGAGAAAATAAGGCTGATTAAGCTCGCCGATATGGTTGTCCTTCAGAATCCAGCATGCCCAAAATGCGGCAAAAGGATGAAATCTATTGGTAAGGGCAAGGGTTTCGAATGTTATAAATGCGGCTTTCACGGAGCGAATCTCACAAAGATCGCTTTTAAAGTTGAGAGGTCTATAAAACCTGGGCTTTACGTTGCTCCCCCGAGATCTGAAAGGCATTTAACAAAGCCCTTATCAAGATACGGCTTAGAAAAGTCTGAGAGACCGAGATATGCTGACGGGATAATACCTTACAGCCTATTCTCGAATTTTACATAAGTGAAAACGCTGCCAATCTCCTTCGGAATTGGAAATATTTAATTGTAGCAGTCTTATATTAGGTGAGTGGGAATAGCGGTTTAATGGTGGTGCGGATCATGAGTGAGGAAACCAGGCTTCCGCCAGCGGTTCAGGAGAGACTTCTAAGGCTGCAGCAGCTACAGGAGACCCTCCAGACTGTTCTAGCGCAGAAACAGCAGCTTGACCTTGACCTTTTAGATATCGATAGGGCTTTAAGTGAGCTGGAGAAAACTCCGGATGAAACCGTAATATACAAGTCCATAGGTTCCCTTCTAATTAGAACCGATAAGGCGAAAGTCACCAGCGAGCTGGCTGAAAGAAAAGAGTTAACGAGTATGAGAATATCTGTCCTCACAAAGCAGGAGGAAAGGCTTAGAAGCCAAATAAAGGAGCTCCAGGAGAAACTTCAGAAAGATCTGCGTCCACTATCGCCAACATGAGATTAGCGGTGCCCCTCTTGAGCAAGCGGCGAACACCACTGTCTTCCCTAACCTATGAGGAACTGGAGAGAATATGCGACTTAGCTGAGGAGGCTGCCAGAAGATACATTGCATCAAAGGTTCCGAAGGAAGGAATATCAGACCTAACTATTACGGTCAGCATAGAGAGCTCGGAATCCCTTAATGTCGATGTTGATGTGGAGGTTAGGCTTTCCCCGCTGTATGGAAATTTAAACGTGAAAGAATTGGCAAGGGGCTCTGTGAAGGCAGCCTTCGAAGCCATCGAGGAATACTTAAAACAGGTCTAGAAGGCTTTCTACTGCTGCGAAGACTTTCTTCAGAATATTGCGGCGAATCAAATTGATTATGAAAAACCGCTAATATTCCTCACAGAAATATGAAAGATTCCTCGGGGAGGTGAATCATGAGCAACGGCGAATTCATACGTAAAATTAAGGCGATGATCGAGGAGAAAGGGGCTAAATTTGCTCTTCTACTGTGCCATCAAAATGCTGATCCAGATGCCGTATGCTCATCCTACGCCCTTTCTAAATTATTGAATCATTTAAAAGCCGGAATAAACGTTGAGGTTGCATCACCGGAAAGCGTGAGCAAAATATCAAAGGTTCTGTTGGAACGATTTTCAATGAGGGTTGTAAATGATGAGCCAAGCTTTGATGAGGCCGACATAATTTTCATGGTTGATACAAATACGGTAAAGCAGCTCGGCGAATGGGGCGAGTATCTAAAGGAAGCGCATTTACCCCTAATAGTCATTGATCATCACGCACCCCATCCGGAGACGGAGAAAATCGCTTCCCTATGCATTTACAATGAGAATGCTTCATCCACATGCGAGATAATTTACAGCTTCTTCAAGGAGGCTAATATAAAACCATCAAGCGATGTGGCGAATGCTTTATTTCTCGGCGCAGCTTTCGACACGAAGCACTTCGCGCTGGCTGATGCATCAACATTCAAAATGATCGCTGAACTGATCGATTTAGGCGTTAACGTTAAGGAAGCGATAAGCCTCCTTACGGCGCAAATGGATGTTTCAGAGCGCATGGCCAGACTAAAAGCATGCAGGAGAATGAAACTTATGAGGATAGGCGGCTGGATAATAGTTTTCTCAAATGTTAGCTCCTTTCAAGCCTCAGCGGCCAGAGCGTTAATTGATGTTGGAGCCGACTTAGCCATAGTAGGCTCACAGAGGAAAAACGAGCTATCGATCAGCATGAGATCCAGCCGAGAATTTTATGAAAAAACAGGGATACATTTAGGAAAAGATATAGCGAATCCGCTGGGGGAGTATCTTAATGGGATGGGCGGCGGACACTCAGCATCAGCCGGTGTGAATGGCACAGGAGATCTTGAGATGGCCTTCAAGTACGCGGCGAAGATCTTAAGGGAGAAGATTAGGCAGAGTCTAAATCAGTAGCCCAGAATATTATTGATGATCGGCTCGCAATCCCTCAGCCACATATGCCTCGGATCGTCTGACCATGCGCCGTAAATTCTCTTATCACCGGCAAGAATCCATAAGTAATACAGCTGATAGCCTGGCGCTGAGACAACGGGATGATAGCCCCTGGGCAGCACAACAGTATCGTTATTCTCAATCACATATACTTCATCAAACGGATCCTCATCATCCTGAGGCGTATAGATTCTCTGAAAACCGAAGCCTTGGATGGGCTTAAACTTAAAGAAATAGACCTCCTCAAGCGGGACCTCGTTCGGCCCCTCACTATCATGCTTATGCGGTGGAACACTAGACCAGTTTCCCGGCGGGTTCAATGTCTCGCCGACGAGAAGCTTGCAGGCCTTAACGTTATCCACAACAGGTAAGCGGATCTTCCTGCGCCAATTCCAAGCGCCAACCGTTCTTTCAGCAACATCGCTGGCTTTCACAATCGCCGGCGGATAGTCGAAATCGCTCTGAGCCTTAGAAATGCCCATCTCAAGCATAGGGCTTAGGGCTACAATCCTAAACGCGGTTTCTCTTGGAAGATAAATCGCCACAGGCTTATCTGAGAATACATCGTTTCTGCCGCCAATAAATTCATCGTGCACCCTTTGCGATGGGCAATCTATCACGATTTTAAATTTACCGTTGAAAATAACTATTACCGCCTCGCGGCTCCCTGTTTCATCAACATATTCCTCACCCTTCTCCGGCAGAAATAGAACGCCATACTCTATATGTTTTAATTCGGAATTCCCAGGATGAGCTATCGGCGTATAACCTCTCCCAATTTTTGAACCCTTAAATAGCCTATTAACCATGGTTCACCCTCCACTCATATGATGCTTCAAGCCCTTCTTAAGAGTTTTAAAGGTGAATCTTAACCAATTTCCTCCTAAACCATGCATGCAAGTAAGCCGTGAATAGGAGGTTGCTAACGTTGGGAATTAATCATCTTTTCCTGTCCAGAGGGAATTAGTCCACTTTAATGTTTTCTCTATTACCTCCAATGTATGCTCCCTTTTAGAGAAGGTGTGATCCCCACCCTTAACTATGTAAAATTCATTCCTATCATTTAGGTCCTTGATCAACTCGTATCCTTTCTTGGCTTCCTCTAGAGGTATAACTTCATCTTTATCTCCATGTACGATTAGCATGGGTATTCTAATGCTGCCCATAATATCTAGAGGAACAATGTAATCTACTGTGTCGAAAAAGGGTTTTTTCAGATACCAGCCTCCGGGGATTTCAAGCGGCTCTCCGGAATTAAGCTTCTCTAAGGCTTCTTTACTAGCCTGCGAAAGGAACCTTTTCCCCAGGGCTCCTAGAGCTGCTGAATATAGCACTGCGAATTTAACCCGCCTATCAATGTATGCCAGTATGGTTGCAACCCTCCCGCCCATGCTTAAGCCTATAACGCCTATTTTTTCATTATCAACGAATCTGCGCCTCATAAGGAATGTTAGGGCTCTTTCAGCATCGCTCACTTCGCCCGGCAGGGTCATATCTTCAAATTCTCCATCGCTGTCCCCGGAGCCTCTGAAGTCGAATCTAAGGACAACATAGCCTGAATCGCATAGGCTTCTGGCTACGTGAACGAAGAGTCTATGGGCTTCAGTCTTATTTCCAGTGAAGCCGTGAAGCATAACTATTCCCGGAGCCTTCATATTTGGTTTCAGCTTGTCGGGTATATGAAGAATCCCAATTATCTGTTGACCTTGATTCGTAAAGGTTACCGGTTTAATCAATCCATATTCCTCCAATTCCGCTTTGACAATCCAGCATATTATGCTTTATAGAACTTAAAACTTTCTAAGAAATGGAAATATTCGATGAGAATCTTGTTGGAATCAAATTGACCGGATAAGATTTTATCCCAAGATTTTTCTCAATATATTTTGCCAAAATGCTGCTGAACCCGCCTCCATGGCAGGTTAAAACAATTTTAGGGCTGCATTCGCTAACAAATTCTATTAGACCTGGAAAATCAGCATGATCACTTAGCGGGAAAGATTTGCCTTTAAATCTTAACGCCCATCCTGAGACAAGCGCCGATGTGAAATCCGGGCGATATGCTGATTCCAAATGTTTCGGGGCGACAATTATGGCGTTTCTACGCGATATGAGATCATATGCCTCCTCGGATCTTATATCGAGATATCTTATTCTGCAACCGTAAGCCTCGTAAACCCTGTTAATTTTCGAGATTCTCCAATGTGAAACCACAGGTATGCTTGTATTCTCATTGAATATGCGTATTATCTCCTGCGCATTGCCAAGCGAGTCAGCTCGGAAAACCGGAATTCTACCTTCCTTCAAAGATTTGCTTGCCCAGTCGATCATATCTCTGGTGACAACTTCATCAGGCGGAAAAATGAAGCTGGGAGAACCGAAGGTTGACTCTAAAATGAGAACATCGCATTTTATTGGATCAGCCGGCTTAATTATTCTCGAGCCCCTTGTGTTTAAATCTCCAGTGAATAGGACGGTTCCCTCAGGTGTCGCAATCTCAAACTCATATGAGCCTAGAACATGCCCGGAACAGTACGGCGTAATCTCAAAATCATCCATTATAAGTTTCTCTTTTATCCTTAGAGGCTGCCACCCTCTGATTTTGACACCTTCTGCTGCCACAAGGCTCATTGTTTCTTCTGAGGAAAACTTTGATACGCTGTCGGCTCTAAAAGCGCTTGAATGATCCGCATGCGCATGGGTTATGAAGGTAACTCTGCATCTGGGATTCCTAGATGGGGGATCCAAAACTATTTTTGTCCCCCCATGCTCTATTAGCACTCCGCCCTCCCATTTTACCCTCAAGGTTTACAGCCGCCGTTTAAGCGATTTCCGCATCTAAAGTTTCTCTGCTGATTTAGCATATAAACAATTCTAGAATGTTTAAACATTTAATTTAATTACCGCAGTGTTTTTAAATATCTCTCCAAAATGAGAGGATAGTTAAGGTGTAACTGGACGTTGGCCATCATTGAAACTAGAAACCTAACCTACACGTATCCATACGCTGACAAACCCGCCTTTAAGGATGTAACCCTTAGAATAGAAAGGGGGGAGTTTATACTCTTAACCGGGCCTAGCGGATGCGGAAAAACAACGCTCTGCAGATGCTTCAACGGGCTTATTCCACATTTCTATGGAGGTAAACTTGAAGGTGAAATAACGGTTGCCGGATTAAAGACAAGCGAGCATCCAATCCATGAGATAGCGCAGCATGTTGGACTGGTCTTCCAGAACCCGGAGAACCAGCTTTTCGCATTAACCATTGAGAAAGACGTTGCCTTCGGCTTAGAAAACCTTGGGCTGCCTAGAGATGAAATACGCAGAAGAGTTGATTGGGCCCTCAAGGTTACTGGCATATATGATTTGAAGGATAGGGCTCCATTTGAGGTTTCCGGAGGCCAGCAGCAGCGCGTCGCAATAGCATCTGTACTTGCAATGCGGCCTGAGGTTATAGTTCTCGACGAGCCAACGTCATTTTTAGATCCATTAAGCGCCAAAAAAATTCTTGAGGTTATTAACAACCTGAATAAGGATCTGGGTATAACTATAATCCTTGTCGAGCATAGATTGGATTTGGCGGCTAGATATGCCACTCGAGTAATAATTATGAATGAGGGCCAAATAATCCTTGATGGTGAGCCGCGGAAGGTTTTCTTAGAGAGTGAGGCGGCGCTAATCGGGGTTGGGATACCTAAAGTTGTTAGGCTTTACATGCTGCTGAAGAGAGCCGGGTTAAATATAAGTAATGTTCCACTAAGCCCGGAGGAGCTCTCAAAATCAATAATGGAGGCGTTCACATTTGATAAATGTTGAAGACATCTATTTCACATACCCAAACGGTGTTGAAGCCTTAAAGGGTGTTTCTTTACAAATAACTGATGGAGAATTCGTCGCAATAATGGGTCAGAATGGCGCGGGAAAAACAACACTGGTTAAACATTTCAATGGCCTACTGAAGCCAACAAGGGGCAGGGTCCTTATAGATGATATTGACACCAGGCATGTAAGCGTGGCAACCCTAGCCAGAAAGGTCGGCTTCGTCTTCCAGAACCCGGATCATCAGCTTTTCAGCGAAACCGTTGAGGATGAGATATCCTTCGCCCTCAAGAATTTCGGCTTCGATGAGAAGACAATTAAGGAAAGGGTTGATTGGGCCCTTAACATTTTAGATCTCACCAGATACCGGAAAACCTCGCCATTTATGCTTAGTGGGGGTGAAAGAAAGAGGGTGGCTTTAGCGTCGGTTCTCGCATGGGATCCGAAAATACTTATTCTCGACGAGCCTACTATAGGTCAGGATAGAAATCAAAAGGAGCGGCTGCGTCAATTTATACTTCAGATGAATCATCAGGGGAAAACCGTTGTGATAGTTACCCACGATATAGAGTTTGTCGCTGAATGTGAGCCGAGGGTTATTTTAATGTCTGATGGGAGGATAGTAGCCGATGGATCTGCGAGGAATGTGCTGACTAATCCTGATTTAATTGCTAAATCCTGGCTTCTTCTCCCCGAAATAACCAGCGTCCTCTTAAATCTTAATAATCTAGGTTTCCCAGCGAATGTCATGGATGTTTATGAGGCAAGAGACTTGATCATTGAAAGGCTTGGTTGGGATAGGAAATGAGCATGTTTGACGGCTTAAAATTTAGAAATATATCTTCCCCGATGCATAGAATTGACCCTAGAGCTAAATTTATTTATGTCCTCACGCTCTTCGTTGTGGCGGTATTTTTCAATCAGCTAATTCCGCTCCTAATACTATTTTTCTCGCAAATACCGATCATCATGATAGCCAAGGTTAAAAAAGAATGGCTCCGCTTAATTAAAGGTTCATCATTTTTTGCAGCAATAATTTTCATCATGAATGTTATTTCCCTACACTTTTACAGCAGTTACTCATCTTTTGCATTAATTATTGAGCAAGCCTCAGCGATGACCGTTAGATTCATAGTTCTAGTCGAATCCTTCTCAATATTCTTTCTAACAACATCGCCTGACATGCTCGGATTATCCCTTGAGCAAATGGGAATACCATATGAGTTCTGTTTCGCCTTTACAACAGCAATACGTTTTGTCCCAGTTTTAGCTGAGGAGGCGCAGACAATAATTGACGCCCAAAGATCCCGGGGTTTAGATATTGAGGGCGGAAACCTCATGAAGAGGATAAGAAATTACATTCCAATACTTATTCCATTAATCGTTAACGCTATCCGAAGGAGCTTGGAGCTGGCTGAGGCGATGGAGTCTAGAGCTTGGGGTGCAACCAAAAAGCGAACAACCCTATATGTGCTGAAGATGGGGAAACGGGATTACTGCTTAATTTTAACATCGACAATAATATTGGCAGTCTCCACATATATCTGGCTATTTATTAAAATACCGACCTTGACCCAAATCTTAAATATAGAAAGTTAGATTATGTAAAATAAATTTTAATGAAGGTTTTCTTTAATGGGACTCATTAAGGAACAGTCCGCCGAGGTTTTCTCCATGGCGAAAATCATAGGTCGCTTCTAAGCTTCAGGATTTTCGCTATATTTGCATTAGAATCAATTATTGGAAGAATTTTTCCGGTTTTAGAAGTTAGCAGCGTTGTCACACCTGGACCATGGCCTGAAATTACGGAGTTGGTGTGAACGACTATGCCTATAGTAATCGCCCCCTTAAGATATATGCGCCCATAGGAATGATCCGCATCTTGAATTGCCACTAAATCGCCTAGCCTCAAATCGGATAAACCATACTCTTTAACGATTGACTCATCAAATAGCTGAATATCGTAATCTCCGGAGTAGGCTTGATCAGCGCCAAGCCCTGAACCCATTATGGAAGCCGGAACAATATGTGTTACTGGAACCTCAATTATGTCGCCAAGGGATTTTATGCCGATGGAATTAAGAAAGTTTGGGTCAATATTCATAACCTTAACGTTTGGGTAATCCGGCAACTCTAGACCTAAACCGAGGGCCTTTATTAAAATTTTATCGCCGATCATCATTTTCTCCATCGTTTCAGGTGGGAAATCCACTAGCACATGCTCTATTCCACCATGTTTTCCAGTCACAACGCCTTTGGCGCCCTTAGCATCGCCAGAGGCAACTGTAGCCTCATTTCCAACGCATGCCAAAATGTTTAGAGCCATGTTAGCGTCGTCGCCCTCCCTATTTTTAACGCTTACGCCGGGTTCAACATGATCCGCCATCCAGCCTACAGCCGGATCGCCTACGCGAACATTATAGGTTATGCCGCCTACACCGGGCAGCACAACGGGTCTACCATCTGAAGAGATTTTGTAGGCTGAACGCCGAAAAACAGGGCTCGAAACCTCGCCTATAATTGAAATCTTCACAAGATTCTCAACATTTGTTCTTAGCATGCGGGGTTTCCCTCATAAGGCATAATCTAGGTTAAGCATATTTATTTCTTAGCCGATCTGCGCTGGATCAACGTTCCTAGTTGCTACAACATTAACCTTTAAGCCTAAGAAATCCTTGATTATGATCTGGCCGATTTTAATAGGTGCCTGAACGATCGTCTTTGAGAGGGTTTTCATGGCTTCAGGTATCATCTCTTTAGGTATAGGTTCAGATGTTTTAACCGATACTACTGGAAGATTGCCCCCGCTAACTTTTATCACGGTTATAATTATGCGTTTGGGCTCAATCTCATTCTGCGCGTAAATAACCCCTCTGGGGCATCTGTTCCCCTCAACAGAGCGCACTTCACCGCCTTCTAAAATGGCTCTAAGCCTGCATCCCATTGGGCAAACAATGCAGGTGAATTCTAAAATTCGGCTGCCATCAGCGCTGAGAGCCATAGAAATCACACCTTAACAACATTAACCGTCATCTTTTCATTATGCAATTTCATCAGATCCTCCGCTGAAACCTTAAATCGGAACATTTCTGAGGGACGCGCAATGGGCAGTTTAAACGCTCTTCCAATCTCTTCAAAGCGAACCTGAACGTTTTCTTCAGGTTTACCGACACGTCCATAAAAAATAACGTCCTGAACACAGCTTACAAGATGAGGCACGATAAGCCTAACATTACGCCCTAAAATAACCCTCTTAAATTTTAAGGCAGGTAAGCCCTCACGTATAAACCTAGCTGCTGATTCAGCGGCCCGCTCACCCTGCTCAGCGGCATAATCAACCAGGTCATTTATGACAAGCACGTTGCCCGCTGCGAAAACCCCTGGAATCGTTGTTTCAAGCCAATCATTAACGACAGGTCCACCGGTAGCCTCATCTATGAGTGCGCCAGCTTTAATGAGCAAATCAACCCTGGGCTTAAGTCCAACTGCCAAGATTACAGCGTCGCATTTCAGATAATTTTCCGACCCACGTATGGGATTGAAATTTTCATCAACCTTAACAATTCTGACGCCTTCAACCCTCCTTAAACCCTTAATCTCAGTCACCATGCAGCTTAAATAAAGGGGGATATGGAAATCTTCTAGGCATTGAACAATGTTACGCGTTAAACCCCCAGGGTAGGGCATTACCTCAACAACCGCTTTAACATCAGCTCCCTCTAAAGCGAACCTCCTAGCCATTATTAATCCAACATCCCCGGAGCCGACAACAACTATTTCGCTCCCCGGAAGAATCCCATATATGTCCATCAGGGTCTGGGCTTCGCCCGCCGTGTAGACCCCTGCGGGTCTATCGCCCAATATATTGACCTCGAAACGGCTTCTCTCCCTACAGCCAGCCGCATAGATAACTGCTCTACACTTAACTCTAAAGGCCTCCCCATACCTGTAACCGAGAATCTTCTTCTCACCGCTGGATCTAACCTCAAGACGCTCAGCGTAGGACCCGCTTAAAATTTTAACCCCCGTATTTTTAAGGCGATCTATAAGTTTAGCTGCAAACTCAGGTCCGGTTAGATCCTCCCTAAAATAATGTAATCCGAACCCTGGATGTATACATTGCGGTAGAACCCCGCCTAGGAGGTTGGATTCTTCAAAAAGAACTATGCTTTCAATGCCTAAATCCCATGCCTTAATGGAGGACGCAAGCCCAGCCGGTCCGCCGCCTATGATTGCGAGGTCATAATTTTCCTCCATCAACCCCTACGGCTTCCCTCCAATTCATTTTTATCTCTAAGTAGGGCTTTCACGTCGCCTATACCTATCTCTGTTCCGGAACCTCTCAGGGAGACCATCCACAGCGGCATGTTGAGCTCCCTAGCTAAGATTGCTGCGACCTTATGCATGCATGATGAGCCCTGACATGCGCCCATGCAAGCTCTAGTTCTAAATTTAACGCCGTCTATTGTTGTCGCTCCCTTCCTGATCGCCTCCACTATTTCAGCTTCAGTTACAAGTTCATCTACGCAAACTATGCGTCCATATCCCGGATTCTCATTAACAACCTTACTTCTTTCTTCAAATGTCATTTCAGAAAACCTTTTTATGCGCCTCCTACACTTATTCCATCCAGCTTTAGGTTTAGGATTAAAATCAAATTTAGCCTTCAGCATTTCAAGAATCATATAGGCTACTGCTGGAGCTGAGGTTAAACCTGGCGAACGCATGCCTGACGCCTCTATGAAGCCGAAGACTTCATCATAGTCCCTGATTATGAAGTCTCCGCCTGAAGGTTCAGGCCTTAAGCCGGCGAAGAACCTTATAACTTTGTTTCTGGGAGGAAGTTTTTTTACAAGATTGGAGGCTGATTCCCAAACAAGCTTTAATCCGTCATAGGTATTACTTTTATCCTCTCTAAGGTTTTCAGGCAAATCCTGGGCGCTTGGACCAATCATTAAGTTTCCATCAGTAGTTGTGGTCACCACCACGCCTTTGGAGATTGGCGTAGGTGTTGGAAAAATTATCCTGCTAACTTTGGGCTCAGCATCCCTATCAAAAATTAAGTATTCGCCCTTTCTAGGCTTTATGCGGTATCCGCCTAAACCAGCCATCTCCGATATTTTATCTGCATATAGCCCAGCGGCATTGATAACGCAGTCAACTTCAAGAAAAGATTTATTGGTTTCTAAACCGCAGACTTGTCCTCCACTGATCTTAATTCCCTTAACCTCAGTTGATAAATGAAGCCTAACACCGTTCGTAAGGCTGTTCTCCACCAGGGCGATCACTGCATCCCAGGGTGATATTTGTCCAGCCGTTGGGGCCCAAAGGGCGGCTTTAGCGTTCTCAGAAGAGTTGGGTTCCAAAACCTTAAGTCTCTCATGGTCGATGATTTCTAGGTTTGAAACGCCGTTTCTAACACCCCTATTAAGTAGATCTTCAAGAATCTTCTCCTCCTCATCGTTGAAGGCTAGGACCAGTGAGCCGCACCATCTGACGGGTATATCAAGATCCTTAACCCACTCATGCCATATCCTGTTCCCCTCAGCGCATAGTTTAGCTCTAAGCGGATAAAGGTCAGGTTCATCGTCATATCCTGCGTGAATTATTCCAGTGTTGGCTTTACTAACTCCCCATCCCACATCTGCCTCTTTCTCTACTAAGTGCACTTCAAGATCCTCGAACATTGAGAGAACACGGGCTATGCTGGCTCCAACAACCCCAGCTCCTATTATAGCCACACGTATCAGTCCGCCCATATCCGCGCCCCTAAATTACTCAATTCCAGCCTCTTTGAGAATCCTAGCCCAGCCTAGAGATCTTTCAACAGCCGCTTTCCAAACCTTATATAGTTTCTCCCTTTCAGCCTCATCCATTTTAGGCTTAAATTCCCTCTCAATTTTCCACATAGATGCAATATCTGAAAGGTTTCTCCAGTATCCAGTCGCTAAGCCGGCTAAGTAGGCTGCTCCTAGACTTGTGGTTTCAAGAATTAGAGGCCTAATGATCCTTAAACCCAATATATCCGCCTGGATCTGCATTAAAAGATCATTTTTTGAAGCTCCGCCATCAACCCTTAGCTCTAAAATCTTTATGCCCGTGTCCTCCCTCATTTTTTCCAGAACATCCCTGGTTAAGTAGGCTATTGCCTCAAGCGTTGCCCTAACAATATGGGCTTTTCCGGAGCCTCTGGTTAAACCTATAATTAGGCCTCTAGCATATTGATCCCAATATGGCGCCCCAAGCCCTACAAATGCCGGCACAAAATATACGCCTTCAGCGCTCTCAACTGAGGATGCTAAAAACTCAGTTTCAGATGCATCCTTTATTATTTCCAGGGCTTCCCTAAGCCACTGTATTGCAGCGCCAGTTATGAATATGCTTCCCTCCAGAGCGTAGGTCACCTCATTCCCCACCCCCCAAGCAACTGTTGTAAGCAATTTCTCGGATTTGTAAGGTTTGCTGCCGGTGTTCATGAGTAGGAAGCTGCCTGTCCCATATGTACATTTAACCATGCCCTCCTCAAAAGCCGCCTGCCCAAAAAGCGCAGCTTGCTGATCGCCTATGTCGCCGGCTATCGGCACACTTGCACCGAAAATTTCAGGATCCGTGTATCCGTAAATGTAGCTTGATGGCTTAGGCTCCGGCAATATGCCCTCAGGTATTCCTAGAATCTCCAGTAGTTCTCCATCCCAATCCATCCTGTGAATGTTAAACATCATTGTTCTCGAGGCATTGCTGTAGTCTATGGCATGCTCCTTGCCACCTGTGAGTTTCCATATCAGGAAGGAATCTATTGTGCCGAATAGAATCTCACCCCTCAAAGCCCTATCTCTTAGACCAGGCACATTGTCTAAAAGCCACTTAACCTTAGGACCTGAAAAATATGAGTCTGGAACAAGGCCGGTCTTCGCCTTAAATAAGTCGCCGTAATCAGCCTTAAGCTCTTCAACAATATCCGCTGTCCTCCGGCACTGCCACACTATTGCGTTATACACCGGTTTACCCGTCAATTTATCCCAAAGAACAACTGTTTCCCTCTGGTTTGTCACCCCTATAGCCGCCACCCTGCTAGGCTCCACATGGGAACTTTTAAGCGAGTCTTTGATGGCCATTACTTGCGCGCTCCATATTTCCTCAGGGTTATGTTCAACCCAGCCGGGTTTAGGATATATTTGGGAAAAACTGTGCTGCCCTAAACCTGAAATTTTAGATTCTCTATTAAAGAGTATGGCTCTCGCGCTGGTTGTTCCCTCATCTAAAGCCAATAGATAAGCATCCTCAAACTCGCTGGACATCTCAAACCATCCCTATCCTAATGAGGATAAAGTGCTGAGCTATAAAAATAAATTTTTAGAAATTCCGGTTCAGAACCTTAAAGCATATGTGGATTGCTAAACCATCTCTTTATTCAGCGAATCCTTAAAGCTTAGAATCTGCCCATAAGCGTTAATTTGCAACCATTAGAATAACGCGCATCCACGCCGCCGTAAAAAATATCTGGATGCTAAATAGGAAGGCCGGAGCTTTAAGTGAAAATGCGCTAAAATATTTATGTTCTAATAGCAAAAATACTAGTCAGTGGTTTGCTTGGAAGCCTACATCCTTATAAACGCTGATCCCGGATTAATATGGGACGTTGCAGAGGCTGCCCTAAAAATAAAAGGTGTTAAGATGGCTCACGCAGTCACCGGGCAATTTGACGACGTTGTCTATGTGGAATTCATAAAAATGGAGGATCTTGGAAGAATAATTAAGGAGATTCAAGCAATTTTTGGAGTGCGGCGCACTCAGACTTTGATAACTGTTCCACGCCCGATCCGAGAATAGCCGCTGAGCACCTTATTGCCTCATCATTAAAAATGAAAATTCTTTAATTAGCTAGCATATATTATCATCTCTTTAAAAAAGATTCTAAACTCCCTATAAGGGTTAAACTTCGCCATAAAGAAGAATATTTCGCTAAATCAGTTTCCACCTCCAGGATTTTCACTAGAGCCGCTTTCTCCTAGCGCTTTTCTAACCTCTTTTTGAAAGTTCTCCTTATCCATAAAAAAAGTTGTTATTGCTTTTCCATTGACAGCGCAATATGGAAGGGAGAGAAAAGAGAGAGGAGAAAGAATTGAGTGTCAGCCCTGACAATCCTACGCATTCTCGCTATACGGTTCAGAACTACAATTTTAGATTGATTTTTCATGCTAAAATTGATACCCCCCTCTAGGTTTTTTGCGCCAATAATGATGCCGGTGACCGCTCCAACTGATTCCGTAATCGCTGCGAACACTTCGCTGCTCCATGATCCTAGAAACGCTAGGTGAGCAACTTCTAGGGCGGTGAACGCACATAGGGCTATTATTATATCAGCTGAGCAGGGGCTGATAAGCATAGAAGAATTCAGAAACACACCGCGGAAAACAGAATGGGAAATATGCTCTAAATAATTCACGTTTAACCTTAAAAGCAAAAAAGGAATTTTCACGCATTAAATTAATATTTAGTCGTTATATTAGAATAAAACAGAAAAAGAATGGGGATTTGCGGGGGATATCTCCAGATAGGTTAGAAAAATGCGGCTTTCAGGGATCTTAACGGAGATTTCGGGTGCCTGTGTTAATTACGTATTAGGTTAATGTTGTTTTTTCTTGCGTTCAAGCAGCTCCGTAGCATGGAGAACATCTTTTGTCTTATTGTGTTCTGTCAATAATTCTAGATGGATATTGTAGAAGGATGAAGATGTTGAGAAAGTCGAGGTCCTTGGATGCGGGAAATCTTATACGGTGCGGTGGCCGCATACATCGCGCAGATAATGATCTCTGTCACTGAAAGCTTCAATGAGAAAGAGATTAATGGAAAATTAGACATCCTAGAGAGCGTTCTGTGCGAGACGAAAGCAGAGGCTGAAGAATCTGCTGAGAGATCTGAAGATGAGGAGGGGGCGCCCCGCACCATCCAGTTGAGTTTGAGATTAAAACTGATAATGGTGATGTTCTTAAACGGTGCCCAGCATGCTTTGAGGAAGCACGGCGGGCCTTCACGAAGATCAGGTGGGTTGAAGTAAATGGTGGGCCGGGAGAGACTCATACCTAAATGGGTTCAAGTCCTAATTTCGTTAGAAATCTTTGATGTAAGGTCTGAGTGTTAGGGATATGGGTTTAGTTCGTTTAGGAGATCTTTTGGTTTAAGAATTTCTATCGCTGTGATCTCGTTTGTATCTTCATCTCTGAATATTGTGGCTAATGTTTTTAGTGGTAGTGGTTCTCCGCATTCCATTCTTCTAGGCTCAGAGAATCTTATGTGTAAAATTTCAGCCTTTGAATCTAAATATGCTTCTGTTACCCTCCTAGGTAAAAT
>Ga0209183_1000073_pt1 | contig 49413 bp, 48 predicted proteins | sample LHCtaG_2_FD_184120 | JGI IMG/M metagenome (GOLD analysis project Ga0209183, IMG submission 184120) | Hot spring microbial communities from Little Hot Creek, USA to study Microbial Dark Matter (Phase II) - LHC4sed_replicate (SPAdes)... | ecosystem: Environmental > Aquatic > Thermal springs > Hot... | reverse complement strand
GCCCACAACCACGCCAACCACAACACCCACAACACCTGTTGAGTATAAGTTAAAATTTGGTGATTTAGAAGTAACTGTTACTAAAGAGATCTACGAGGTGGCTCAGAAAGCTAAGAATAGGCAGATAGACGTTACGATTACTTTCTGGGTTTCTATGATGCCTTTCGAGGAAGACGTGATTAGGAATATAATCGCGAACTTTACTGCCGAGTATCCTGGCATAAAGGTTGATTTAGTTCACAAGGATGGTATGAAAGATGCTTATCAAACTCAAGTAGATATTGGGAGAGGTCCTGACCTACTTACTTGGGCGCATGACTGGACTGGAGAGTTTGCTGACGTTCCCACGATCGTTCCCTTAGATCAGTACTTAACTAGTGATATACTGAATCAGTACGTCGACTCCGCACTCAAGGCAGCGTCTTACGATAACAAGATATGGGGATTGCCCTGGGCAGCCGAGACAGTCGCTCTAGTATGTAATAACGCGTTAGTAAGTAAGATTCCGGAAAACTTTGAGGAATTAAAGAATATAATGCAGCAATATCATAACCCAGCTGCAGACAAGTACGGCATTTCTTACCAAGTCGATCCTTACTTCGTTTCCGCGTGGGCACACGCTTTCGGAGGTTACTACTTCGATGACGCTACTAAGAGACCTGGAGTTAACTTAACTGAGACCGTGACTGGTATAAAGTTCTTCTACGAAAATGTTTACGTATACCTGTATCAAGGCGACTTAGGTCATGATGCTCAATTAAACTTATTCTTAACGGGTAAAACACCGTGTATAGTTACTGGTCCTTGGGATATTAAAGCTATCAGAGATGCTGGCATAGATTTCACTGTAACGCCGCTACCTAAAATATCTGAAACAATAGTAGCGAAGCCGTATTCAGGTGTTAAGCTAATATGGCTTAATAAAAACTCCCAGAATAAAGAAGCTGCAGTGCTCTTCGCTCTATGGTTTACCCTGAATAATAAAGTTATACAGAAACTAGCTGAGGTAGCTGGTTTCGTTCCAGTTCTTAAAGCTGTTCTTGAGTGGGAGGGCTTATCCGAGCTTCCCGTAGTGTATGGTTACGCTAAGGCTGTGGAGGGAAGCATACCTATGCCCTCAAGTCCTGAAATGAATTACGTGTGGGGTCCTGTCAGCGACGCATTAACAGCTATAAATCAGGGTGTACAGACCGTAGAAGAAGCACTCAATTACGCTCAAGCACAGATACTTCAGAAGCTTTCCGGATAAGGTGAATTACGGGTATGGGGAAACCTAAAGGTAAAGAAGAACTCCTTTTTCCTGCTAAAATAGCTCTTCTCCTCGCAGTTCCGTCACTCCTCCTTTTCATATTTTTTAATATATGGCCAATAGCTTTCTCAGTATACTTAGCGTTCACTAACGCTAACAAGATAAACATGTATAGACCGGATTACCCTGCTAGACCGCTTCAATTCGTGGGTCTCAGCAATTTCATTCAGTTATTTAATGACCCGGCTTTCTACTACTCACTACTGAAAACTCTGCTATTTCTTGCGACTTCAGTGCCTCTCAAGATGTTAGTTGGGGTAGGTCTTGCTTTCCTCTTCTCGTCACCCCTGATCTATGGGAAGAGAATTATGAGGGGGTTGTTGCTGACGCCGTGGGCTTTGCCTGCCATACTATCCGTTATGATATGGAGAGGCGCTCTAGACCCTAGGTATGGTCCCATGACGCAGTTCTTCTCTTTAATTGTTGGGAGGCCCTTCCAAGCGGTGGGGACGATAATGAATGAATGGGATGCCTTCCTCGCGTATAACATCATAGAGATGTGGTTGGCTTACCCCTTCGTAATGACCGTGGTCGGTGGGGCTATCTCAGGCATTCCTAAGGAGATTATCGAGGCTTCCATAGTTGATGGAGCGGATGTATTCTCGAGAACTACTAAGATAGTCTTGCCTCTAATAATGAGGACCGTGGCTTTCGTGGCAGTCCTTACGTCAGGTGCTTCCTTACAAGCGTTTCTAATACCTTTCGTTCTCAATGACGGAGGTCCTATGATAAAATTCATGGGTAAATTAATCTTCAGTAATGACTTGCTACTCCTCTACGGGTATCACAGGTTTATGAGGGATCATGAGTGGGGTTATGCAGCGGCTTTCTACTTAATAGTTGTCCTGATCCTCTCCATATACGTGTACATATGGTTTAGGTTCGTCTTCCAGAGGGGTGGTAAGTGAGTATGGCACCACTTAAGCTCTATCTCCTCAAATTGTTTTTAACGGCATTAGCTTTCTCCATAACTGCTGCACTGCTTTACCCGGTGGTCTACATTTTCCTCACCGCATTCTCGAAATTGCCTACGCTATCACTCGATATCTCATACTTCACTATAGAGAATTTCGTGTTAGTTATTAATGACGTAGATTTCAGGAACTCACTAATCCTAAGCACTTTAGTTTCCGGAGCCACAGTGTTTTTAGCTTTGCTGTTCATAACGCCGGCAGCATACGCTTTCTCTAGATTCAAGTTCAGAGGTAAGAGCACGGCTCTTTACTCCTACCTGATATTCAGTCAAGTTAGCGGTGGTTTCGGGATAGCATCTCTTGTGGCTCTATTCGTTTTCTTAGGTAAGCTTAACTTAGTCAATATCTATGTCTTGCCTTTCTTGTATGTCTCCGGTATGGTCCCCTTCAATACCTGGCTCCTTAAGAACTACTTTGATAACATACCTAGAGAGTTAGATGAAGCAGCATTCGTTGACGGTAGTAGTTGGTGGACGCTCATATTTAGGGTGATCCTACCGTCCTCTAAAGCACCGATACTAGTGTTAGCTATATTCGCTTTCATGGGTGCGTGGTCTGAGTTCATCTTAGCTAACCTCTTCGATTTCAGGACCTTATCGGTCTTAATGTATAAGTACGTGGGAGCATACACCACGTACTGGAATATGTTCGCGGCTACAGCAATCCTCTACGCGATACCGATAATAATCATGTATATGACGGCGCAGAGATTCATAGGTGAAGCCGTTAGAATGGGTGTTAAAGGTTAAAGATTTTGTCAGATTTCCTGAGAACATCACTCCTCAGACGGTTGATCCCTCATCACTACAATAATTAAAGTTAGCTACGTTTTAAGGTTTAAAGAACTCTCAGCATTGCCGGAACGCTTTTATGATGGTTATACCAGGTTTGACGAGTGTTCAAGTATCCGAACTTATAAGCCTCCTCACCCATGAATTTGTCGGGAGCAGTAATTAAGGACGTGATGAGAGTTCCCCTTCCTGAGGTAATGATGTGTCCGACATCAACTGATTAGTTCTTGTCAATTACGTAGAAGTCTTTTATGGTTGGTGCTCTGAGAATTGATGAGGCTTCAATTAACCAGGCTATTGGGGTTATTACGAAATACCTTAACTTTCCTGATTTGTAAGCCCCGTACATATACGCTAGCCAGTGATATAATGAGTTAATGATTATGAGGCAAATAATGAACGAGTTATAGTAGCCACTCATTACCACCGCGATAATCACTAAGGCGAGCGCGATCCAGAGGAAGGACTTAATAGTTATTAAGGCTTTCATCAGGTTCGGAGCACGTCTTAAATCTCTTAAGACCCCTTTAAACCACCTAGCTCTCTGTTTTTGGAGATCGCTCAAGCTATTAGGCGATTTAATGCTTACGACGGTCTCCGACTGCCACGTCTTATAATCTCTCTTAACTAGCTCAACAGCTAAACTGAAGTCCTCGGCAATCGATGTTAAGTCGATGTCGAGTTCCTTCAGAACATGACCCTTGATACCGAGTAACTCGCCGTGCAGTCCTAGGAGAGGCTTTCCTAGGAAGCCTGTGAAAAACCTGTATAAGGTTAAGTCATTGAAATACCTTATCCAGTCGATTACGTAAGCCACGAGAGAGTTTCCCTTCCTAGGTTTTAGCACGGGATTGAACGCGACGTAACCGAGCTCCTCGTAGTAAGGTATCTCATAAAGAAAACGATCATCTAGAATTATGTTGTCGTCGTCTAAGAAAACATACCAGTTATCAGGTTCTACGAAGTAATCGATGAAATACTTCATAGCACGTGCCTTACCTTTACGGAACCTCGCGTACTCTTTGGGAACTACTACGAGCCTCAAATAAGGATCTGAGAAACTCATCTCACTCAAGTAGTCCACTAACTCAGCCCCCTCATCCACCACAACCCACACTAAATAGTCTCTAAACCTACTGCGTAGACTCTCTAAAGACTCTCTTAAAGCGTTCTTAACTTTGTTGTTAGCTATGGTTATTAGAACAAACTCTATATTATCACTCCTGTAAGACTTCTTCTTAGGTTTGTAAACCACATACCCTACAGACCCGGCGATCAGGAACACGTACGTAACGGATAAGGTTATGTATATGGGTATCATGATGATTGGCTCGCTAGACAATAGATTAGCGCCCTCATCCACCATTAACACCAAGTAAATATCTAGAGATTAAAAACTTAATAATTTTCCTACTGATGTATAAGCAGGTGAGTAGAGTGGGTGGCAGACAGAGAACCACGCTTTTCATGATTAGCGAGTCTAAGGAAACTCATAAAGCTAAGAGTGCTGAAACCCAGGAAAAAGCTAAGAGTAAGAAGTGATTTTCTATATTTATAGAAGTAAGTAAAATTTAAATTTATTTATGGTTATAATATTATGGTGTTCAATAATGTCATCAGGTAGGGATAGTATCGGGTCTATCTTAGGGAAGCTGATAGTCTACATAATAATTGTTGTGGTAGTCTTAGGAGTCCTTAACTGGTTCTTCAACTACTTCATACCTGACCTGGTAGAGAAGAATAAAGCATTGGAAGGACTGCTCGTATTAAGAGATTACCAGCCATACATATACGTTTTAGTAGCGTTGATAATTGGTTGGCTGATTGTCTCCTCGATAGCTTCAATGTTCTACGTCCTACTCTCCCCGCGCTACGGTCCCTCTGCGGCAGCCGCTGTAAGGAGTCTTATTAAGATCTTAGGTTTAGGTGCTTTGCTAGCCGGTATAGCTGGCGGGGTTGCCGGTGGCGCTGCAGGCGTAGCTTTAGGAGGTTTCATAGGCTTAGTTATAGGCTTCGCCACTCAGCAGGTCCTTGGTCAAGCGGTTGCGGGGATGTTCTTACTCCTAGCAAGACCCTTCAAGATAAATGATGTGATAGACGCTGCCGGGGAGAGCGAGGTAGTCGTGATCGATATAGGAACTCTCTTTACAGTAGCTAGGAGGAAGGACGGTAACGTGGTGTTAATACCTAGTTCCGCACTAATAGGTCAGAAGATAGTCATAAGAAAACAAACTCAAACATAAGATTAACGTTATTTAATTTATTCTCGTGAGATACTAGGGGTTTGTTTGTATGAAGATATGGATATTAAGGGATTACTCTAGGTGTGTAGGGTGTAGACTATGTGAGATCGAGTGCTCGCTGAGACACGAGGGTCTTGTTTGGCCCGCGGCTTCGAGGATAAGGATTTACGAGTCTGTGTTCGGGTTTCCGGTGCCTTACGTCTGTGTTCAGTGCGATGATTATCCTTGCGTGGCCTCATGTCCCACTAAAGCCTTAAGTGTTGCTGAGACAGGCGCGGTATTAGTGGATGAGTCTTTATGCATAATGTGTGGTTCCTGCATAAACGCTTGCCCAGGGAGGGTGCCTAGGATGGTGGGAGGTAAGAAAGCCGTCATAATATGTGATTTATGTGGTGGGAATCCGGCCTGTGTTGAGGTATGTGAGTCAGCAGGATTTAATGCGTTGAGGCTGGTTCGTAAGCCTGGCGGGGAGGTCGTTAAAGCGTATTTAAATAACCCTATCAAGACTTCCGAGGATCTAGCTAAGAAACTGAACGTGTTCTAGGGGTGCCGCTAGATGTTCGGTTTCTGGGGGAAGCTTCTCGACATAGACTTGAGTGAGGGTGTTACGAGAGTGGTTGACATACCTGAAGAAGTCTTTAAGAAGTTCATGGGGGGCAGGGGCCTCGCTACTTGGATATTGTGGAGGGAATTGGGGTCTAAGTGGGAGCTCATCAACCCGTTAAGCCCTGAAAACCTGCTCCTAGTTCTCACAGGTCCTCTCACGGGCTATTACCCGGGAATAAAGATAGTTGTTTCTGGTAAGTCACCTCAAAGTAACGGTGTGGTCGGGTCTACACTATCTAGTGAGTTAGGGGTTGAGCTTAAGTCTGCAGGATATGACGGGTTAATATTAAGGGGTGCTTCTCAGGACCCCGTATACATCTACGTAGACAACGCGGGGATTCAAATACGCGACGCCACCCTCCTATGGGGTTTAGGAGGTCTTAAACTAGTTAAAGAGCTAAACAGATTGCTTTACGATGACGTTAGAGTTGAGCGCGGTCTCGACACCCTACCTAGTTATATCTACATAGGACCTGCTGGTGAGAACCTCGTCAGAACCTCAGTAGTCATGAGTAAGCTTGTGCATGCCGCCGGGTACGGAGGTTACGGCGCGGTGATGGGGTCGAAGAAGGTTAAGGCTGTGGTGGTTAAGGGGTACGGGCCTTTACCTAAGGTAAGTGATGAGGAGGGGTTCATTAAGTTGAGGAAAGAAATACTGAGTGAGCTTAGTAATAGGATGAGGAGATTCAGGTATTGGGGCACGACCGAGGGGCTTTGGTATACGGGTTACGTCACCAGTTCGGAACCTGTGAGGAACTGGATGGAGGAGTGGCATGACGTGAGGTCATTTACGCATGAGGAGGTTGAGAGGAAGTGTTGGATTAGGAATTTATGGAGTGACTGGGGTTGCCCTACCTCGTGCATGAAGGTGAGCAGGGTTTTCGACGGCGTGAGATCTTACGTGACTGACGGGCCTGATTACGAGATGGGGGCTTATTTAGGGAGTAATTTAGGGGTGTTTGACGCAGTATCCATGGTTAAGTTATCGGCGTTAGCTGATGAGCTAGGTCTTTGCGGTATTCAGACGGGCAACGTATTAGGGTTTGCTATAGAGCTTTTCGAGAGGGGTTATCTATCTGAGGCTGACGTAGGATGTGATCTTAGGTGGGGGAACGTGGATTGCATCATGAAGGTGCTCCACGACATAGCTTATATGCAAGGTATTGGAGCCGTGCTAGCTGAGGGGACCTACAGAGCAGCTCTAAAACTTGGTGAGAAAGCCGGAACCAACCTACTGAAGTATGCTGTTCAAGTTAAGGGTGTGGCGGTAGGAGCTCACGGCATAAGAAGCGGTTTAGACTACCCTCAGAAAATCGCTTATGCAGGGTCTGTCCAAGGAGGGGATCACACGTCGACCGCCGGCAGACCACTTAAGTCAACAGAGTCTGAGGCCTTCACAGCCTTCCTAGACAGTGCTGTAATCTGCTTCTTCAACACGGTAGATACTAGGAAGCTAGTAGATTACCTCAACGTGGTGACTGGGTGGGGATTTAGCGAGGAAGACGTGTATCTGAGTGGTACGAGGATACTAACTATTCAACGAGTACTCCTACTTCTAGGAGGGCCTGACGTCTTCTGGGATCCTGAAGAACATGATGAGAATCCTGAGAGATTTTACGAGCCTCTTACCTCAGGACCTAAGAAGGGTGAGGCACCTAGGAGAGAGGATGTGAGGAAAGATTTAATCAGTTATTACGGGGAGTTGGGGTGGGATGAACTAGGAATACCTAGGGAGGAAACATTATCGAAGCTAGGGATAGAGGAGCTGGCTAGAGAGATTGAAAGAATTAGAAATAGGGTTCGTCTCTAATGCATAAAGTATGTGTTAAGTTAATTGGGATTCTCGATGAGGTCGTGTGCTTAGAAGTGGAAGAATGCATCAGCGTGGGAGACCTAATAACGAAGATTTTCGAAATAAGGGGGGTGAGGGTGAGTCTGGAAGCTATATCCGTGAGTGATGGATCTAGAACCCTGAAGCTCTCTGAAGATGTGTGCTCGTATAACGAGCTCTTCGTGTTCAGGCTTTTCCGCGGTGGTTAAGATACTTCAGGCTGTTTTGTAGTTAGTGTTTAATGGTTAAGACCTTATGCTCTGTTTTGTATGTTTGTTGGGTTCTTGCGAGGTGATGGGAGTCCCGTACTGTCGAGCGATGGCCGCTCATGACCCAATAATATCAAGGCAAGGCGGAAGCCGTTTCTCGGTAGATGACGATTCTCGGAAACCCGGGATCACCAATAGGCGTATAAGCTCCTAGCTTTAAAAACTTTCAGAGAATGACTCGCACGACCTACGTAACTCCAGCGATTTCAACAGCCCCCACACCACAAAGCACACTGTCTCAATTCATAACAAGCCAACCCAAATTAACCTAGTAAACGTTACAACTGAAAGCCTCGCCCTTTCAGGGCGGGGAGGAGGTCAGAGTCCCTAGATGCAATGAACACGGGTTGACGATGACGAGCATCTGAGGGCAAACTAAGGTGTGTGACCCGCTAAACGTGTTAAAAGCTTATTTTGCTAACGCTCAGTATATCCGGTAGGGACTTTTATGTACGTGAGTGTGACTCCTGAAATAGCTGTTGAGGGGCTCACGAAATTTGCTGGTGGTTTAGGGGTTCTTGAGGGCGATAAGCTTGTTGAGGCTAAGTCCATGGGCATAGAGTACGCCGTAATCACGTTATATCATCCCGGTGGTTATGCTTCGTATGAGGTGAGTGACGGGGATCTTGCCGAGGTTAGTGATGACTGGGTTTTATCTGACGGGAGTAGATTAGGTTCCTTCACGATAGAGGTGAGGAACGAGCCAGTATCTTTAGACTCCATAATGTTCGAGGTATCCGGGTCTAAATTAATCTTGTTAAGAGTCCTGGAACCTCACTGGGCCGTGGAGCTTACTAGGAAGCTATACGTGGATAAGAACACCGAGGAAATGTTCCTCAAATACCTTATCTTGAGTAAGGGTGCGGCGAAACTAATTGAGTCTAGCTTGTTAGGACATATTGATGAGATACACCTTCAGGAAAGCTTCGCAGGTATGGCGGCTTTCGCTCTCAAAGACTTATCTAAAGTTAAGTTTGTGACTCACTCACCCGGACCCTGGGCACACCCGGTGATTCATAAGGAGTGGCTGATTTCAGAGTTCGGCTTAGAAAGACTCAAGGTTTGCGTTGGGGATAACTACATAAACTTAACTGAGTGTATAATCAAGTTAGTGCCTAAGAGCTACGTTGTGTCGAAAAAGCAGTTAAGGATAATGAGGAACGTATTACCTAGCGTTGCTGATAGACTCGTTGACGCAACTAACGGCGTCAGTTTGAGTAGGTGGTGTGATAAGGAAATACTTAACTACGTTTTAAGAGATAGCACAGATCTCGAAGAATACGCGAAGATTAGGGAGAGGCTTAGGGAAGAGCTAATCAAGTATCTTAAGAAATTAGGTGTTAAGAAATTGCCTGAGCCAGGAACCCCCGTAATCACTTGGGTTAGGAGGGTGGTTAAGTATAAGAGACCCTACTTCATAACGAGGTTTATAGAAGATAATAGAGGCTTAAAGGCATTCTACGTCTTGGGGGGTAAGCCCCACCCTCAAGATATTTACGGGAAGATGTACGCGAGGGAATTCCTCAGATTATCTAGAGAGTACGAGAACGTGGTGTACGTGAATAATTACGGCTTGGAAGACGCTAAGTACTTACTAAGAGGCTCTGACCTACTACTATTCACGCCCTTCCCAGGTTGGGAAGCGTCAGGCACTAGCTTCATGAAGGCAGGGATTAACGGTACTCCCACGCTAGCGTCTAGAGACGGCGCGGTTCTAGAGATGATTAAGGACGGGTATAACGGCTGGCTTTTCGGGAAAGATATTTCTGAGTTCATAGATATCTACACTAATCCTAAAGCCGGCGAAGTGGATGAGGAAGAATACGAGGAATTCAGCAAGAAATTAAGCGAAGTAATTAGCATGTACCTTAACGAGCCCGAGAAATACTTGAAGATCTCCGTGAACACTGCTAAGACATTCATTAGGTTAGCTGATATCAGAAATACTTTATTCAGGCTGATCTCAGGTTAAGTCACCGCACGTGCAGAATACCTCGTGAATAACTGAATAAAGGGATTGAAAACCCTCTCTCGTCACTGCTGACACTGCTATCATACGCGTCGGTATCGCGTACATCTCTAGAATCTTAGCGAGCTCGCTCGCTAACTCGCTGAGTAGTCCGCTACCCTGGTCAGTCCCCCTTACTAAACTACTCACCTCATCTAAGAATGTCTTCCTCAATTGACGTTTAAGAAGGTCTGACTTACTGAGAACAGGGATTACTGGAACGTCAAGTCTTAAGCGCACTACTAAGCTCATTAAGTAAGCTACTACAGTTTCACTTACTGACTTACTCACCGTCACATCGTTTAAGTAGATGACTAAAGGTAATGCTATCTTCTTAAATACTTTAATTACTTTAGGTCCTGAATCACGTAACAAGAATAACTCGCTCAAACCCGGAGTGTCTACGAGGACGTAATCCGCTCTCAACTTCCTCACCTTGCTAAGTAGTTCCCTACTCTTCTCAGCTAACATATCAACGGCTTTAATCATCGCCCCGTTAGGGCCTAACCCTTCTTCACTCATTAACTTCTTGAAATCTATTAACTCACGCACGTCAATATCCGGAGAATAAGGAAGTTTCTCCACTGCCGGGTCTAGGTTTACTGTCTTAACGCTTGTATTAAGTTCTCTCACTAACCAATCGCTGAAAGCAGCTGTGAGGGAGGTCTTGCCTGAAGCGCCAGGACCCACGAACACTATTATCTTCTTGTTCATGCGCCCCATCCTCATAATAAAAACTTACTAGGAAGTTAAGCTTATCTTCTCCAGAAAGGATTCTTATTAGGGGGTTAAAGTTGGGGAGTGTAACTGACGTGAGTATTAAGGAGGTTAAGAAGTCTGAGGGCTTATATGAGGTAACACTTTCTGTCAGTTATGCTGGGAGGAGTTATGATCTATGTCTTCACAGAATTACTCAAAGCGTTGCTAGGGTGGAGGCGGATTTGAGAGGCGAGTACCTCTACGTGAAGCTTATTAACGAAAAGAATGAGGGTTTCGCAACATGCTGTATACACGTGAAGCATTTAGAGAGTGGTTGCATGGAGTGCCCCTCACTACTCCTACCTCCTTCTAAGACTGGTTGCGAGAGTTCCTGAACAAAACTTAAGACCTCGCCACACACCATTTAAAGTTGTTTAACTTATTTTTGTCGGGGGTAGTGTTGCTACCGCATGATTTAGTTAGTGAGCTTGTGATTCCTGAGCTGAGGGGTTTACTAGCTCATAAATTAAGTGAGAAGGGTTTCGGTCAATTACGCATATCTAAGTTGCTAGGCATTTCTCAACCGATGATAAGTAAGTACATGAGCGTGAGTTACACAGAGTACTTGAGAAGACTTGAGGGTCTAGGCTTAGACGCAGACGAGGTTTTAAGGGTTGTGGAGATTTTAGTGGAGAAGCTAGCTAACAATAATCAACGCGAGTACCTAGAGTTAGTAAGTAGTTTCCTAAACTCTATTTTGAGGAGGGGTTTACTCTGTGAAACTCATAAGAGGGTATCACCTACAGTCCCGGCAAATTGCGACGTTTGCTTTAAGCTGTTTGAGGAAGTTAGGGATCCTTACGTGGAGGAGGTTAAGGCAGCATACGAGATCTTGTGCCTCCACCCTAAAGCGCCTGAGATAATCCCTGAGGTAGGCATGAACATAGTCTCAGCACCTCCTAACGCGAGGAGCTTTCGCGACGTAGCCGGCTTTTCTGGGAGGATAGTTAAATCAGATAATAGGGTAATTGCGGTCGGAGAACCTGTTAAAGGCGGTAGTAGGCATACGGCGAGCGTATTACTTAAAGTAATGAGTAAGTTCCCGAGGGTTAGGTCAGCTATAGCAATCAAGTATGACGAAGGATGCATTAATAAATTGAGTTCCGCTAAACTGAAAGTAGTGAGAACAGGTCCTCACAAATCAATCGATGAGTTCTTCACAGCCTTAGAGAAGGCTGTCTCAGGATTAAGCGAAGAACCTGACGTGATAGCTGACGCCGGCGGGTTAGGCATAGAACCCGTACTCTACGTTTTCTCGACAAGCGCTATTAAAGCTCTTGAAAAAGCCTTTATTTGTGTTGAGTAATTTCCTGCCTTAGTTACGCTTTATACTCAAAAATTATTTTCTCAGGTTTAGAGCCGCGGCGGAGACCACGGCACCGTAGATAGCTCCGCTAACGCAAGCGGCTATAACCCATAAACTCATCTCTAGGGGCGTCCCTATCACGCCGAAGAGACGCGCGTCCAAGCCAACCGCAGGGATGCCGGCCAACGCTCCGGCAAGAGCTCCTGAAAGTATGTCCCAGCGCCTATACTTGAACACGAGGTACCCCAGCTCTGAAGCAAGTCCTTGAGCAAATCCGTAAATCACGTTCGTGATACCGCCTGCAGGAGCTATTAAGGTCTCGACTAGAGCGCCCAGGAACTCCCCTAAGAAAGCTGATAGAGGTTTCTTCAGGAGTGAAGCCGCTAAGGGAGCTCCCATAAACCATAAACCATAGCTAATTATTCTAGCACCTACAGGTCCTGCGAGGACTTCCGACACATTATATATTGTCCAAGCAGCAGTGAATATGACACCACTTATAACCCCCGCAACCGCCAGCAAAGCCAGGTCTATGCTCGTAAATCTAGCGGCTCTCACATGACCTCACCATTATACTATTATAATCAAAGAATAAAAATATTTATAGTTCTGTAATACCTGGATCTCACCCCTAGCTTTAGAGGTAGAAGGAAATAATCCATTGTAGGGCTAGGGCCGACAATATGATGAGGTCTCCGAGCCCCGGTGACTCTCTCTTAGATATCTTCCTAAGTCTTAAGCCCCTGAGTTCCGCGGAGATACCGCCCCACACAGCTCTCTCGTAACTTATATTAAGCATCGGGAGTAGGATGCTTCTCAAGTGTTTAGGACTTAACACTACTGAGGTAGACCCGCGTTCCTTCCTAGCAATGCGGATCTCGCTTAAATCCTTACTCAGTAATGGGAATAATCTGAACGCGTACGCTATCGAGAAAGCTATTCCTGAAGGAATCCTCAAATCCCTCTCCAACGATCTTATTAAGTCTCTCACGTTGGCTAAGCCTAGCATGATGAGGGTGGAGCCAGCTATAAGAAAGAATCTCAGAGTGACTATCAGGAAAGACTCCACGGCACCTCTCTTAATAGTTAACGCTTGAATAGATATGACCTCCTCACCAGTGTTATGGAAGTAGAGTCCGTTAATGAACGCTCCCCACGCATTAAGTATTAAGAGCACCACCAACAATTTTTGAGGTATTTTCTTACTTCCTAAAGCAAAACCCAGGATCCCGTTAATCAGTGAAGGAAATATTAATGACTCAACGGAGCTAGCCACGAACGCTAGTAGGGAGGTGCCTAAAGCGTATAAAAATAGTGTTGATTCCCTATATCTAGTCTTCATCAATAAACACCTGCTATACTCTCAAGCATTAAAGCAGCCTTATAAGGTTCTAACTCCTTAACTTTACCACCATCAATTACGAGCGATCTATCAGCTAGGCCTGAGAGAACTCTCGGGTCGTGAGTAGATATTATGAAGGAAACACCTCCCTCACTCAACTCCCTTACGTGCTCGAATAGGGAGTTAAGTAGACTTAAGTCCAGTCCCGCCGTAGGCTCATCCATTAATATTATGTCGGGCTTATGAGCCCACGCGATAACTAGTGTTAGCCATCTACGCTGACCCAAGCTCAGTTTGTAGGGAGGGTAATGCTTCCTCTCCTCATAAAAAGGTACTTTACTCACCACGGCCTCAAAACTGTGTCCTGTCTTAGACGTGGCTAGTCTTAACTCTCTCTCAACACTATTCTCGAGAAACATGTAATCAGGTGTTTGACTAATGTAGAAGGCGTTCCTCACACCACCACGAAATGCTATCTCCCCCGAGTAACCCTTATGAAATCCTGCTATGGTTTTAAGTAAGGTGGTCTTACCTGAGCCGTTCGGACCTACTAAAGCCAGGATCTCACCCTTCCTCAGCTCGAAAGAAACATCTTTAAGGAGGGGTCTTTTACGATCATGCCAGCACTCAAGCCCTTCAACAGCAAGTATGACTTCACCTATCCTCCGCTCCTTGCCGTACAACGCTTCAGGTATTTCGTGAACAGGCTCGACGTCTAAGCCGATTCCTCTGAGCTTCTTAAGTAAATCTCTCGACGCGAGCTCATTTCTAGAATATTCTGAGACCTTCCTACCTAAGCTCAACAATACTAGCTTATCAGCTATGTCTAGGAAATACTTAATCTTGTGCTCAACAATCAAGACGTTTCTACCCTCCTTAATTAAGTCAGTCACGAATCCCCTAACCTCCCTTATGCCCCAAGGATCCATGGAAGCCGTGGGCTCATCAAGCATGACTAGGCGCGGCTTATGGGATGTCGCTGAGGCGAGGGCTAACCTCCTCTTCTCACCCCCTGAAAGAGTTTCCACGTGATCAAACCTCTTATCAAAGAGCCCGAATCTCCTTAGCAACTCAGCAGCTCTGGTCAAGGCCTCGCTCTCGTCAAACCCTAAATTCTCCAGCGTGAAGAGAACCTCATCTAACGGGGTAGGCATCAAGACCTGTTTTTCCGGGTCCTGAAGTACGAGGCCAACAAGTCTTGAAGCAGGGATCTCACTCCTAAGTAGGTCCTCACCATCAATAAACACCGAGCCCTCAACCCAGCCACCCAAAAGAGAGGAAAGAATTCCAGAAATAGTGAGTAGTAGCGTGGTCTTGCCGGAGCCCGAAGCCCCGCCAACCAATACTAACTCACCCTCACCGCCTTCAAACATTGTTTCCCTCAGTACGGCCTCATCCACCCTATAACCAGCAGATCTAACATCAACCCTTAACATCCTGTCCAGCCACAATAACTATATTATTATGGCATTAATAAAACTATTATGATGGTTGAGCATTTATTACCGGTTATGAATATTATCGTGTAGGTAATTGAGATGAGGGTGAGGTTTTTCGGTATACTGAGGGATTTCGCCGGGGTTGAGTCAGTGGATGTTGTGTTAGGGGGTTCCGTGAAGGTCAAGGAATTACTAAACCTCTTATCAAGTAAGCTCAGCTGGTTTAACGAGTTTCTTAAGAATGTGGAGAAAGCTAACATCTCTATCATAATATTAGTCAATGATCGTTTGGTTAACGAGGAATACCTACTTAAGGAAGGAGATGAGGTTATTCTATTACCGCCAGCCGCAGGTGGATAACGAGATGGTTGTTGAAGCGTTGATAACGAGGAGTGAGTTAAACGTCAACGAATATCTTGAGAAATTATCTAGGGCTTCTTCGAAAGACGGTTGCGGAGCGTTGGTTATGTTCATGGGATTCGTTAAGGGGTTAGTGGGTGAAGAGTCCGTGAACGAGTTGATTTACGAAGCTTACGAGAACTACGCACTAAGTAAGATGGTGGAAATTGGTGAGGAAGCTGTCAAGAAATTCGGGGTTAGGGACGTAGTAGTGGTTCATAGGGTGGGTAACTTAAAGCCAGGTGACCCGACAATATACATATTCGTCACAGCTAGGAGTAGGGGTGAGGCTTTTAAAGCGGCTGAGTACGTGCTAGAGAAGGTTAAGCACGAGGTCCCTATATCAAAGCTCGAGGTCAGGAGTGATGGAGAGTTCTGGGTCTTGGGCGACGGACGGAGAATAAGAAGACCGAAGACTTGACTAAGCTTCTTTCGTCTTCCTAACAACCCTCACATTACTTATCACTGTCTCAGGGTATTGACCGCTCTCATCTTTTTCATATTTTTTAACCATATCCCATATGTTCAGCAATGCTGACATGACCCCTGCAAGGGCCTCCATCTCAGCCCCTGTTTTAGCAGTAGTTCTCACTACCACAGTAACTTTTATTCCATCATCGAGCACCTCATACGAGGTGGAGACGTGCGTTATCGGTATGTTATGTGTTAGAGGGAGTAACTCAGGCGTTTTCTTAACAGCTATTAAAGCAGCTACTGACGAGACCGTCAGAACATCGCCTTTCTCTACTAAGCCTTCCCTCACGAGCCTCACCGTCTCTTTCCTAAGCTTTATGAAGCCCTCGGCTACGGCTTCCCTAAAGACTTCCGGTTTAGATGAGACGTCAACCATCCTAACACTCAACGCGAGCACCCCTACTTAAAATACGGCTCTCTTAATAAAGTAGCTTTCTTAAGTGCTTCTTCTAAGGCTGCAGAATCCCTGCTCTTTATAGCGTCCTTAGCGTCAACGAACACATCCTCCCTGAAAATACATATCTTGATTTTCCCGCTGGGTGTGAGTCTTAAGCGTGTACACCCGCTACAAAGGTATGGGTTTCCGTAACCCCTAATCAGCGTGATTTCCGTGCCGTTATCTAACACATAGGTCGGTCTATTCTGGAAGTCTCTATAGTACTTCTTAACAGCCCTACGCTCCACCAGACCCTCCACCTCTTTAAGGCTCACATACTCTCTCTCATACACGTGTTGAGGGGTTCCTAAAGGTATTAACTCTATTAGATTCACGGAAACACCCATGCTACTCGCGAAGTCGAGCAATCTCGAGAGCTCGTTAGCATTAGACCTCATGACAACGAAGTTTATCTTCACGTTAAGTCCTGCGTCAAGAGCTTCGGTAAGACCCTCCATCACAGGCTTTAACGGGGCTCTGGCGATGTAGGCGAATACCTCATCCCTGAGCGAGTGGAGACTTACGTTAAGTCTATCTAGCCCGGCATCAGCTAGGGAGCGTGCTTTATCTTTAAGTAATGAGCCGTTGGTTGAGAGTGAGACTTCGTCAGCGTATAACTTTAACTCCCTGACGATCCCCGCTATATCGTTCCTTACTAGTGGCTCACCACCCGTTAACTTATACTTACTTATACCGAGAGTTCTAGAGACTTTAGCTAAGAAGCCGTAATCACCCGGATCCAGAGCTTCCTCCTCAAACCGGAAAATCCCCTCCCTATGGCAGAATATGCAGGCATGATTACATCTCTGAGTAACGCTCACCCTGAACCTGTCTACGGTCCTACCGGATCTGTCTCTAAGGATTGGTGAAGGACTCAACGCCAACCCCTACCCTTAAGGAACTCATCAGTTAAACCACCCTCACCTAAGCTAACCAAGTATTTTTTATCTATTCTTTCCTTAGCCATCACCCAAGGTAATAACACGTCCAGGATGTTCCACCTACTATAATATATTATCGCTGAAGAAACCCCTATTATCGGCTTTCCCTGAGCGTAGGCTACCATACTCATGGTGTTAGGTTTGATGGGTATCCCGTACATAACGACCTCATCAGCTACCTCGGCAATAGACTTAGGTGTTAGGTCTGTTGGGTCCACACTCATCCCTCCCGTCACGATCACAGCGTCATACTCCCTTAAAAACCTGGTTATAGCTTCTTTAATCCGCGTCAAGTCGTCGGGAACTATAGCGATCTCCGATACTGTCCCACCATACTCCAAGACCTTATTCTTAACAACTGGCGAAGCCTTATCCTCTATTAAACCCTCAAAAACTTCAGTACCGGTAATCACGACACCCACCCTCAACTTATTGAAGGGACTTACCTCAATAACTGGTCTGCAACCCTCTAACTCTATGAGTAAATTGCTTAAGTAGTCCTTAGGCACGGTGAGCGGTATTAAGTCGACGATGCCGATGATGTTGCCTGCGTCAACGACCATGCCTTTACGCTTAGTAACGACCACGAAAACCCCTGTGGAGTTCACTCTCTCTAAGCAAGAACTGTTAATTTTTAGGAGGCCCCGGACGGTGGATTTAAGGATTGCCTTACCCTCATCACCTAAGGAAACCTCAACGTTACTGCCAGCTAAATACTTACCTAGCTCAACCACCGCTTCCTCCTCATGCAAGTCGTTTACTACACTCCCTAAACTATCGTAAACGTAGACGTAGTTATGCCCCGCTTTCTTAAGCGCCTCAACGTCTGAGCTAGTTATGACGCGTCCACGCCTCAGGAGAGCTCCCTTAAAAGATTCAGTCACTAGGGAAACATCATATGCGAGAACTTTGCCGACGGCTTCCTCGGCCTTAAGTATTCTTAGCAACACTTGAATCCCCCCAACAGCGTAATTTACCTAGTTAACATAGTTATTTTAGGTAATAAGCGTAACGTAAACACACTTATTTACGTTCGACCTATCATCTCCTACGACAGGAGTACGTCAAATAGAGCTTATATTCGCTAGCTAATTATTTTATAGGGATCTACTCTGAGCAAATCTCTTACTAAATACCTTCGTTACAACGGTTTGTTAGCTTTCATTATCGCGTACGTATTCATCTTCGCTTCAATCTTAATCAACCCTTGGTTCAACGTGTTCGAGAACGCGTTAAGTGACTTAGGTAGGATAGGTCTCGAAAACAATTATGTGTTTAACACAGGCTTAATACTTGCCGCCATCACAGCACTAACATACATACCGAGTCTGCTAGACTTCTTTAAGTCTAGGATCGGTTTCATGAGCCTCGGCATCTTCCTAATCGCTATCCTCCACCTACTACTAATAGGTGTATTCCCAGAGGGAACGAAACCTCACGGATTTGTCTCCTACGAGTTCTTCGCGTTAATGACTATAAGTCTACTATTCATAGGGATCTCACTAATCGCGGAGGGAAGGGGTAAATATGGTGCTTCCTTCCTACTACTCTTCATTCTTAGCTTGAGCGGCTCACTCCTGGTTAAGTGGCCTTCCATAGCTTTGCTAGAACTATACAACATTACATTATATAATGTAGGAGTAGCTATCTTAACATACCTCCAACTTAAAAAGCAACCCTAGACTTTTAGGCGAAAACTGTGTGGTTACGGTTATTTACGTCCCCTAACCACTACTAAGATAATTACTACGGCCACTACCGCAATCAAGACCGCTACCAATCCCCACCACTCAATGACCGGTCCCGGCAATTGCGGGGGTGAGGTAGTTGTCGGTGTCGTTATTGGTGTGGTGGGGGTTGTGGGCGTCATCGTAGGCGTGGTCGTGGGCGTTGTAGTTGGTGTAGTTGTAGTGTTGGTTGTCGGTGTAGTGGTCGGCGTTGTTGTCGGGGTTGTCGTTACCTCCACATAGTTTATGATTACTTCCTGAGACTCCGTCACGTGCCCGGCTATGTCGGTAGCTACAGCTTTTATTATTACTTGATTAGTTGTTAGTTGAGGTATTTGAGCTATGTAGGTTCCTTGAGATTCTTGAACAGCTACCTCACTCCATTCAGGATCTCCGGGCTTCTTATAGAGTAGCTTAACTGTGTCAAGACCCCAGCCAGGATCTGACGCGGTTATGTATACAGTCACCACGCTTTTTCCTGAGATAGGTTTTGTGGGGGTGTAGTACGTTATTTGAACTGAGGGCGGTGTCTCATCTGGGTATGATGAGTAGATTAAGTATAGCTTCATGTTCTGCTTTAATGGCACACTACATTTAGCTAGCCATAAGTCTCCGTACGCTGTGTGCTCGCAATCTATGTTGGTTGTGTTATATCTTGCGTAGAGCTTGTACGACGATACGTCAAGCGTCTTATTTAAGAAGAAGTAGAGCGTGAAGTTATCGGTTATGAGCGGTAATTGCGAAGTAGTTGATATTAGGTTAGCGTACAGCGTTAGGTTAGCGTTAGTGATCACCTTAAGATTAAAGCCGTCAGCGGGGTATGAAGCGTTCTCAGAGTATGTTCCCCCACCGTAGTTAATAGCTCTCACAGTACCGTTGATGTAAACCTGGTAAAGCCTGTAACCCCTGTAGTGAGACGTACCACCGTCAGCCGTGGTCACGGTCATGAACCACGTTCTGTAAGCGTATAAGAGTGTTGAGTCAGTGTGTATGTGTCCTGAGAAAACACCTATTATGTTGGGGTAGCGGTCTATGATTTGAAGGAAGGTAAGCGTCACACCTAAGTTCTCGCGCCAGCTATAGTACATAGAACCCAGCAACGACTGGTAACTCGAGGAATTACCTGATAGTATGCCGAAACCTGTGAAGAGCGGGTGATGCATTAGTATGAGCACCTTCTTCTCAGACGTGCTGTAGGCGCTTAAAGTAGTGTTAAGCCAAGTCAGTTGTTCTGTGTCTAGAACACCGCCATAACCAGTATCCAGCCCTACTAAAACGAAATCTCCTACTTCCCTAACCCAGTAGCGAGGACCAACGTACGTGCCGTACAACTTGTAGAAGCTGCTTAAACTACCTACCTGTGACCAATCATGGTTACCGGGGACGCAGAAGGTCGGTCTCAGGAATTTGTTAGTGATCTTCATGAAGTCTCTATACGAGTATATGTCACTGCCCACGTCAGCGATATCGCCGGTAATTAAGATTATGTCTGGCTCAATATAATTTGCTAGAGCCACATACCTCTCATACCTGTTGGAAGCCCACCAATTATCCATGGAAATGCCGATGTGGATATCGCTAAGATGCATTATCTTAAGCGATGTGGGGTATTCCTCAACAACCCACAAACTCCTAGGACTGACTACCCTATATCTAGCGCCGTCAACCACCGCCTCAACCAATATGGTATAGAGTCCTGATTCTAAGTCCGGAAGTAACGCCTCAATAGTTGCTGTGCCAGGCCCCGTAGTAATTGTTAAGTTACTTACCTCGTACTCCCTCCTCCTAATCTCTTCTTTAAGTAGTTTCCTGATCTTAAGCCCGTAAGCTACGTTGTCGAAGACGCTCATATGGGGCCATAAAGCGTAGTTCTGGAAAACCATCGCGGTACCTCTCTCGTAAGGCTTGGTGTACGTGACGTCCTCGTCGTCGAAAAATACGTGTCCTGAGTCAGGGTACTCGAAACCAGCTATTATTCTCAGCGTGGTTGTCTTGCCGCAGCCTGAGGGTCCTAACAACGTGAAGAACTCGCCCTTAGCTATGTCTAGTTCTACGTCTTTAGCTGCGTACACGTTGCCGAATCTCTTCACCACCCTCCTCAAGCTAACTTTAGTCATTCTCACACACCTATGAACGCGTACCTCTGCTTCAAGAATACATTGGTCACGAAGATTATTAATAATTGCGTCACCACTATTAAGACAGCCATGGCGGCAGCTAACTGAAGCCCTGCCAAGCGCCCGCCAGTCAGAAAGTCCATCATGACGGCGGTGAGGGGTTTTTGCCCGGCTACTATAGCCCCCACAGTAACTGAAACGCTCGTCTCAGCCACTGAGTACACGAAGGCTAGTAAAGCGCCGCTGAGGATGTTGAGACCCAGTAGTGGTATGACTACAGTTGCTAAGGTTCTCAGTCTCGAAGCACCTAAGTTCATCGCTGCTTCCTCGTAAGCCACGTGTACTTGCTGCAAGCCCGCGTAAATCACTCTGGTAGCGAAAGGCGATCTCCTAACCGTGTAAGCTAGGACGACCAGCAACCACGGACCGTAAATTGAGAGAGGGTCTAGGAAAGTGTCTTTGAAAGGCCATGAAGTAAATAATATTATGTATCCGGAAGCTATAGCCAGTCCCGGTATGGCTAGCGGTGATGTGCTAATCATGTCTAAGACCTCATTCAGTGTCTGAAGCCTACTCCTGGCAGCCACGTAAGCTGATGAAAGACTTAACACCGTTATTATGGCCGTAGCAATCACCGCATACCTGAGACTATTACTTAAGCCCGTTATTACGTCGGAGTTCGTGAGTATGTTTGCGAAGTGTTCTAGGGTGAAGCCCTCCGGGTACGCTCTAGACCACCTAACACTGAAAGCCGTTATGAAAACACCTATCTGCGGCATGGCCGTGAACAGCATAACTGGGAATACCACAAGGTATATTATCAGACTACCGACTAGTTTAGGCTTCCTAACCCTAGGTATCCACCTACCACCCCTACTCAACATAGCGTACTGCCTCAGCGACACGTACTTCTTAATCCCGAAGAATATGGCTAGTGCGAGGGCTAGCAAGACTATGGATAAGGCGCCGACGTAAGCCCCGACCTCACCTATGTTTTGAGCGGCTTTGATGTTACTGTAGATGCTGTAGGAGAGTACGTCGTAGAAGCCGTAAGCTATTGGGCCGCCCCAAATCCTCCATAGAGAAGATAAAGACTACAGCAGCACCAGCCGCTAGGCCGGGTAGCGAGAGGGGTAACGTGACACTCCTGAAAAGCTTAAAGCCCTTAGCCCCTAAGTTCTCGGCCTGCTCCTCCAGACTCGGGTCTATCAACATCATGCTTGAGTACACGTTTAAGTAGACTATAGGCCAGAAAGCCATAGACTGAGTTAATATGACGCCGAACATCCCGTCCACGTTAATCTTGAGAGGCAAGCCAATCACAGTGTTAATAATGTATGAGAAGAGCCCGTCAAACGAGAACAGCTTCCTTATTACGAACGCGTTAACGAATGGGGTCATTAATAACGGCATGTAAGCTATGACACGCATGAGTAACTTACCCCTAAAATCATAACGCGCCATTATGAAAGCCACGACCAAACCTAACACAGTAGTGTTTAATGTGACTAGAGAAGCTATTATTAGAGTATTAGGTATGACCCCGAAATTCCATCCTATGAAATTAACTAGCGTAGCACCACCTAACTGAGATATTTTCACAGGCTCCGTGGTTGAGTACGTTCTGAAGAGTCTGGGATCACTGAATAACTCGATAAGTGAATAACCTGTTTTAGCACCGCTAACCAATCTCTCCAGCGTGAAAGCTAGTGGGAGTGAGATCATGTCAGCTAAGGGCAGTATGAGGAACAGGAAGAATAAAGCAAGAGAGAAAATCATCATGAGAATCAGCACACTATCTAAGTACCTGAGACTACTCCTTATATTCAAACTCCTCTAACCCCCTAAACCTAAGATTAATTTCCAGAATTTAAAGAAGCAACTTAATACGCGGTAGTCTTCCTAGGGTGGGTGAGGTGTTTTAAGTATTCGTGATATTGGTGTGAGTATATTCCATTCATCTAGTGTTCTTACGTAGGTTTATTTTGGCGACGCCATTCTTTACCTTTATCTCGTAATTATCTAGATTAATGCTGGTCGTGAGCGTTATTAGCTTCTTGATATTACGTCCCCTATACCTGAAAAGTATCTCTATTCTTGAAGTATCAACTGGGCGTATAATCACTGAGTTAGGGTCTTGATCCGAGACCTCTGCTAGTATCCTTACGTGATCCGGGTACTCCCTCACCTCAACTAGAGGATCCTGCATTAAATACTTGCCATGGTTCTCGTAAGGTTCGAAGACCCTGTTCTTAGGTGTCTCTCTCTTCTCCTCCCCAGCCACTCGCCTAACCTCCCACATTATACTAGACTCAGGTATTTTAAACAGAGTTCTCGCTCGTCAGCTCTGAAAGGGAAGCTTTCAGTCATAAAGTTAATAGTTAGAGTTAATATAGGTGTGTAGGTAGTTAGGACGGTATGGTGAAGGAGCCTTACGAGCTTGAGTGGGTGGATGTGGCTGCTTTGATTAAGGCTGTGAAGCTAGCTGAGATTATCAAGCCTTCGCAGCAAGCTAAGAGGAATGCTTTCAAGGAGTTCGGGGTTCTCGGGACTAGGCGTGACCCCCCTCTCACAGCCATATTCTATAACATAATGTTGAGGCTGGGCATCATAGACAACTTAATCAAGGAATTCTCAGGCGTTACCAACCCACTACTCCTGGAAGCTAATCTCAGAGCGGCTCTCAGGGTCTTTATTGGCTTGATGGTCTTCAGTAGAGATAGGGTTAGGTTCAGGGATCTCGATAAGATCAAGAATAAGGTCTCCCAATATCTTTCGGAAGCAGCTCACCCCTTCGTCGGTATGTGGTTCTGGGACTTAATAGATAAGTTAATGAGTTACGAGTATAAACCTAAGACGCCTGAGGAAGAACTTACCTTGAAGTACTTGCTACCGGCATGGTATATCAAGAAAATAAGTGAGTTAATTGGTGAGGGCGAAGCTGCAGAGCTACTCAAAAGCTTCTTGAAGACTCCTAAAATATCTGTGAGGGTAAATACTCTGAAAGCCACTGTTGAGGAGGTCCTTAAAGAACTTAAAGAAAGCAAAGTTAAGGATCTTGAAGTATCTCAGGTAATTCCTACCGTGATAAGGTTTAAAGGACCTTACAACTTCGATAACTCTAGACTCTTAAGAGAGGGCAAGATAGTTATTCAAGATGAGTCAGCTGCGTTAGCCGCTATACTGCTTGACCCTAAACCGGGTCAGGTAGTGGTTGATTTAGCTGCGGCTCCCGGAGGTAAGACAGAACTCATCGGTGAGTTAATGAGGAATGAAGGAGTTATCTACGCTTTCGACGTGGATACTAAGCGTATTAGTAGGATGCGGAGATTACTTGAGAGGACGGGAATCACCATAGTCAAGATTTACGAGAAGGACGGGAGGGAAGCGCCTAAAATAGTTGGTGAGAACGTGGCTGACAGAGTCCTTGTGGACCCTCCGTGCAGTTCCGACGGAACCTTAATGAAGAACCCTGACCTGAGGTGGAGACTCCTAGAAGAAGAGGTTCCTAAGCTGGCTCAACTTCAGTACGAGTTGTTGCTAGCGGGTCTGAAGATGCTTAAGCCTGGCGGATACCTGTTATACTCGACATGCTCACTCCTTAAAGAACAGGGTGAGGACGTGATACAGCGTGTCGTCAAGAAGAAGAAAGCTAAGATAGTACCTATTAAAGGACCTTATGAGGAGGGCTTTCTACCAGGCACTATGAGGGCCTGGCCCCACAAACATAACACGACAGGCTTCTTTTACGCTCTCCTCACTAAGGGGTGATGGCTCGTGAGTCCCGTGCCGCGTCACAAGATCCAGAGAATCCCTGAGTTTAGGGAAGTCGTTTATGATGAGGGGAAGTGGGATTTACTAGCTAAGCTGAGGTCGAGGGCTACCCGAATAGTTGAGGATTTAAGTAGCTGCGGCGTGAGCGCCGCCGTACACGGCTCCCTAGCAAGAGGAGATGTGACGCCGATCAGCGACATAGACGTGGTCGTAACGTACCTAACACAACCCTACAGGATCGTGTTCTGCTTAGAGAGACTTAACTACATCATACACAAGCAGTACATAGTTAAGGCGACGCCTGCGTCAACCCCTAAGGCGTATATAGAGTTAGATCCAGAGGGTAGGGAAGTAGTATCATTTCCTCTTAAGGAGACCAACCCGACGGAATGGGAATTCTATAAGTTTGGAGGGCTCGTGACTCTTGAAGAACTGAAGGGAAACGTTAGGAAGCCGGGCGTGAATAAAAACCTGGTGCTAATCATTCCAACCGAGAGGGGGCATCTTGAGGCGCCGGTCATTAACTACGAGGGTTACGTAGCTTCAGTTCTAGGGGTCTCAATCAACGTAGTTAATGAGAGGGTTAGGCTTCTCAGCAGGCGGGACGAGGTTGGTAGGACCGGGACGTACCTCAAGTACGTGTTAAGAATTGGGGAGAGTTTTGAGGAGGCTCTGTCCAGGTTAGCTAAGGAAGGAAAGCTAAAACTAAGCTAGGAATCGTTTCCCAGTTACTTCAACCTCTGTATTATCTCGTTAAACTTGCTTACGAATCTCCTAGCTCTCTCAGAATCTACGGGATTGCCTGCCTTGCCGTTCGTCTTAATGTATGAGCCTACTATCACGCCGTCAGCCTTCTTCAACAATATCTCAAGATTCTCCGGTGTTGCGCCACTACCTACTAAGACGGGAACGGGGGAGATACTCTTCACCTTGCTTAAGAACTCTACGTCAGGTTCTTCCCCGGTTCTAGGTCCTGTCACTATTAACGCGTCAGCCCTCCCTCTCTCCACTACGTCGGTGACGAGCTCTTCCAGGGGCTCTGCACCGCCTTTAACAAGGCTTTGTTCCTTGTATGCTAGGTAACTCAGGCTACTCCCGTGCTTACACACAATATCAGCGTATATCTTCACTCCTGGATAGTTAAACCTGACGTTCCTAAGCCTCGGTGCTTCAGGTTCTATAATCCCTGAATCCGTTATCAAGGTCTCAACTAATGAGTTCACTCTGATAAACCTGGCTCCCGTAGCTAAGGCTACGGAGTAAGCTTCGAGACCTGAATTCCTCAAGAGGTTAATCCCTACGTCAATCCTCACAGACTTAACGACTTCCCTAGCTACGACCGTAAAAGCCGCCAGGGTTAGAGGGTCCCTAACTCTCTTCAAGAAAGGCGCGTCACCAAAGTTTTCCACGATAATCCCACCATACCCTAACTCCTCAAGTATTTTAGATTCCTTAACAGCTCTCTCAACAACTTCTTCTACTCCTGCCTCACCAGCATAGTGGGTGCTAGGCAATCTAGGAAGATGTATTACGCCGACCAACAATTTCCGCGAACTCCCCACGCCCGACAACACTCTTAAACCCTACCGTAAGTATGGTTACCCTAAAAATAATTATTTTAATGGCTAGGAGGTGAAAGTGTTTGGTGCGTGTAATTGGTTCGTATTATAGGGATTGACCCAGGAACTAAGACTATGGACCTATGCTTATTAGAGGATGGTGTGGTTAAGGGTGAAGTAATTCTCGAGTCTGGTGAGGTAGCGTTTAAGCCTGAACTGCTCGCAAAAGCCGTTGAGAAGTTATCTCCTTATGACCTCATCGTAGGTCCTTCAGGCTACGGGGTTGAAGTAACTTACATTGATGAAATACCTGACGACGTTTTCGAGGATTGGTACTATACCTACATACTCTTAACGACTAAGGAGGAGATCAGACACGGTATTGCCGGGGGTGACGTAGGTTCATATATTTACTACGCGATGGCTAAAACGATGATTGAGTTTAAGAAACGCCGACTCCCAGTAGTCTTCATCCCCGGCATCATAAACCTCCCCACAGTACAAGAATTCAAGAAGTTAAATAAGATTGATTTAGGGACTGCGGATAAGTTGGCGGTCACAGTCCTCGCAACACACCTACAGGCTGAGAGACTTAGAATACCTTATAGCGAGGTCTCCTTCATCTTATCAGAGTTAGGTTTTGGTTACAACGCTGTTGTGGGGGTTAGTAAGGGTCTCGTTAAGGACGCGTTCGGCGGGACTACGATGCCTGGTCCAGGCTTCTTATCGATGGGTTGCGCCGACCTAGAGTTAGTTCAGTTAGTTAAGAACTGGACAAAAACCGACGTGTTTACCGGCGGACTCTCCTACGTTTCCGGCTGTAGAACTCCTGAGGAACTGGTAGAGTGTTCTATTAACAGACCTGAATGTCTTGACTTACTAAACGCTATGGTTGACGGGGTCATGAAAGCTGTTCACGCTCTAACGTACAGCGTGGGGGTGCCTAAGGAAGTGCTTTACTCTGGAAGACTCTCTAGAATCAGTTTTATCAGGGACTTACTAATAAGCAGTATTAAAGACTCTGCAGTTTTGAGTTCTGTGAGGGTTGCGCCAGTAGGGGGTCTACCAGGAGCTAAAATAACTAAGGAGACCGCGCAGGGTTACGCGTTAGTCGGGGACGGCGTAGCCGGCGGTCTTTTCAAGGAGTTAATTAATCATATGCGTATTACGGAAGCTAAGGGGAGCGCGCTCGATTACGTAAGGCATCCTAAGTTTGATAGGAGAAAGCTTGTCAGGTTTAAGTGACTGAGCGTCACTTCCTTCACGGAGGAACTACGCGTGGGTTTCTGCGTATTCGTATCTCGTTTCACTAAAGATAATTAAGTGTTTGTGGCGATGCCTCGTTAACGTATGAACGGGTGGTGAATTTTTTATTTTGTTTACGTAAATTCTGTGTTTTAATCCTTTCACGGTAAGAAGATTCGGTGATTAAATTTTGTGGGATTATAAGAGGCCTTTGATAGTTGTTCCACCTCCCGGTCCCAAAGCTCTCGAATGGATTAAACGTGATGAAGCGTTGCTCTCAACTTCCTTGACTAGGACAGCTCCCCTAGTCCCTGCAGAAACTGGTTACGTCTGGGTTAAGGATGTTGACGGCAACGTATTCCTGGATTTCGGTTCTGGGATAGCCGTGACGAACGTTGGTCATAGACATCCAAGAGTCGTTAAGGCTATTAAAGAGGTTGTCGACTTACTTGACCACACAAACTCCTGTGATTTCTACAGCCATCTCCAGATAGTTTACGCTGAGAAGCTGCTCCCGCTAGTACCCGGAGACTTTAAGAAGAGGATCTTCTTCGGTAATTCAGGAACCGAGTCCGTGGAATGCGCTTTGAAGGCTGTTAAATGGCACTCTCCCGGTAAGCCGTACATACTGGGTTTCGTGCCGGGCTTCCACGGAAGAACCATGGGTTCCCTATCATTCACTACAACCAAGCTTAGTGCTAGGAGGAGGTTCTTCCCATTCATGCCCGGAGCTGTGCACGTCCCGTTCCCCAACACTTATAGATGCCCCTTCAAAGGGCTTGAGGGTGATGAGTGTGTTGACGCGGTCTTATCCTACATGGAGGACTTCTTATTCCAGCACGTGGTCCCCCCAGAGGAGATCGCTGGGGCGATAATCGAACCAATACTCGGTGCCGGAGGTGTTGTGCCAGCACCCGAGAAATTCTTAAGGGAACTATATAGGATGAGCAGAAAGTACGGGTTCTACTTGATAATAGATGAGGTTCAGACAGGTTTCGGTAGAACAGGTAAGTTATGGGCAGTGCAACACTACGAGGACGTAATACCTGACGTGATGACGATGTCTAAGGCTGCCGCGAACGGGTTGCCTTTCGGCCCCTGCGTCGCTAGAGCTGAGTTACTTGAGTGGGAGCCGGACGCACACGAGAACACTTTAGGCGGTAACCCTATAGTGGTCGCCGCGGCTATAGCCGTCCTGGACGTAATCTTAGAAGAGAAGCTTCCTGAGAACGCCGCTAAGCAGGGCGAGTACTTAATGAAGAGGCTGAACGAGCTTAAGGACAGGTATGAGGAGATAGGGGATGTGAGGGGTAAGGGGTTGATGGTCGGTGTTGAGTTCGTTAAGAGTAAGGACACGAAAGAACCTAACAAGAAGTTCAGGGAGAGGGTTATAGAAGAAGCTTTTAAGAGGGGCTTAATATTGTTAGGCGCTGGCATCTCCTCCCTAAGATTACAGCCACCCCTCGTCATCAGGGAAGAACACGTTGACGTAGCTGTTGAGATATTAGAGGAATCTATTAAGAGTGCTAAAACTTAAATTATGAGAGGTTAGGCATGAGCTCAGTCATAAGACTGTTTTTCGAGCCTGAGTCCGTGGCAGTCATAGGAGCTTCCAGAGACCCCTCGAAGACAGGTCATGTGATACTTAAGAACATTGTTGAGGGAGGGTATAAGGGGAGGATATACCCTATCAACCCCTCAGCCAACGAGATCCTGGGCCTGAAATGCTATAAGTCTGTTCTGGAAGTCCCCGAGAATATAGACTTGGCTGTCGTGGTAGTCCCCGCCAGATTAGTGCCCAGCGTGATCGACGAATTAGGTGTCAAGAAGGTTAAGGCAGCCGTGATAATATCCGGTGGTTTCAGGGAAACCGGGACTCAGGAGGGTCATAGGCTGGAGGAAGAACTCAAGAATAAAGCTAGTAGCAATGGCGTGAGGGTTTTAGGGCCTAACTGTCAAGGAGTGAATAACCCACACATCGGGTTATGTGCTTCGTGGCCGTTAATAAAGAGTAAGGGGCCTCTAGCCATAGTTTCCCAGAGTGGTACCATAGCGGCTGCCTTCGAGTTATGGGCTGAGGAGGAGGGTATTGGGGTGAGTAAGATGGCGGCTTTAGGGAATAAGATAGACGTGGACGAGACTGATTTACTGGAGTATTTGAGGGATGATGTCGACACAAGAGCTATCGCCATGTACATAGAGAGTGTTAGGGACGGTAGGAGGTTTTTGAGGGTAGCTACGGAGACTAGTCTTAAGAAGCCTGTGGTAGTCCTCAAATCTGGCAGAACCCCCTCAGGCGTGAGAGCGGTAGCTTCACACACAGGCTCGCTAGCAGGTTCTTACGCTATCTACTACTCAGCTTTCAGGAAAGCAGGCATAGCAGTTGCCGACACCATAGAGGAACTATACGATATAGCTAAGGGTCTGGCCTTACTACCCAGGACAGACGGTGAGAGAATCCAGATAGTCACTTCCTCAGGTGGTTCAGGGATAGTTTCCGTGGACTACGCTGAGATGCTAGGTCTGAGGCTAGCTAGCCTAGAAGATTCTTCTAGAGAGAGCTTACGCAGTGAGTTACCGACTCACTGCATAGTAGGTAACCCACTGGATCTTACGGGGGATGCTGACGCGGAGAGATACGATAAAGTATTGAAGGTCTTGGTTAAGGATCCTAACATAGATGTAATCCTAGCCATATTCGGGGACCCAATACCAGGCGCTAGTGAAGTCATTAAGAAATGGTTTAACTTAGGGAAAACCATAGTTCCTGTATACATAGGTGGGGGTTCTGTGGAGGTCGTGGAGAGGAGGAAAATGCATGAGTCCCGGATCCCGACGTTCAAGACCCCTGAGCGGGCGGTTAAGGTAGTGAAAGCCTTAGTAGACTACACCAAGTTTTTAAAAATGCATCAGGCTTCATAAGACTTCATTAAAGCTTTACCTCCTCGTTACCTGCACACCTTAATAACAGTTCACTAGAATGAATTAATCCATGCTTAAAACGTGGGTAATACGTTACTTACTTGTGGTGTTGTGGTAGTGCATATTGTTGGTTTAGATAAGCCGGGAAGTAGATTCTTGCTTCAAGGAAACGAGGCAGTAGCTAGAGGTGCTCTGGAGGGAGGGGTTCAAGTAGCTACAGGCTATCCTGGCACACCTTCATCGGAAGTCATTGAAACCCTGGCTGAGATAGCCAGGGATCACAGCATTCACGTGGAGTGGTCTGTTAACGAGAAGGTGGCTTTCGATGTTGCTGTCGGTGCTGCCAGTGTTGGTGCTCGCGCTCTAGTGACCGCTAAGAACGCTGGGGTTAACTGGTACATGGACATGTTTGCTACAGTGGTTTATGGAGGGCTTCCCGGAGGTCTTGTCGTGTACGCTGCTGATGATCCAGGAGCTTTCTACAGTTCTACGGAGCAGGACACGAGACCCTTAGCTAGGAGCGTTGGTGTGTTGATATTAGAGCCTACCGACCAGCAAGAATCTAAGGAGATGGTGAGGCTAGGTTTTGATTACTCGGAAAAGTTTGAGTTGCCTGTTTTCGTAAGGTCAGTGACTAGGATCAGTCACTCAACGGGTGACGTGACGTTCGGCGAGATTAGGAGGGAGAGGAATAAAGTCTTTTTTAACAGACATTACGGGTTGCCTTTCAGGTACAACGTTTACGGACCCTACAAGTATAGGGGTGAGGTAGGTCCTTCAGCTAAGCACGCGTGGCAGCTGGAAAGACTAGACAGTATTAAAGAATTCGTCGAGGAGGTGCCTTTCAACTGGGTTGAGGAAGGTAACGTAGACGTGGGTGTGGTGGCTTCAGGTATAGGGTACTCCTACGTTAAGGACGCTCTAGCAAGGCTGGACAGCAGTGTCAAGCCCTGGATCTTTAAGGTAGGGACTCCTTACCCGTTCCCGACCAAGAAACTATCTAAGTTCTTAAGTAACTTAAGGGAGGTCTTAATTGTTGAGGAAGGAGACCCTCTCGTTGAGGAGCAGGTTAAGGCTTTAAGCAAGGATTGTTGTCCTGAGATTAAGGTGTTAGGTAGGGGTTCAGGCACTATAAGGAGTTTCGGCGAGTTAGGGCTTGCACAGGTTTTGAGAGCCGTCTCTAATTTAGTGGGTTCTAAATATTATGAACCTAGTGATGAGAGGGAAAGGATTAAAGCTGAGATAAGGAAGATCATAGCCCCGAGATCCTCGATGATGTGTGCTGGTTGCCCTCATCTAGGTACATACTGGGTGCTTAGGTTCGCTCTACACAAGACAGTCAACAAGTATAGGGATAGGTTTAAGGGTGCTTGGATAGTTAACGGCGATATAGGTTGTTACGAGATGGGCGGTTACGGACTCTTCGCTAAGGAAATAGAGCCTTCAAAAGAGAAAGTCACTAAGAGAGTGAGCTTCGATAACCCGTACGAAATACTTGATACTAACTACATCATGGGTGGGGGTATAGGCGTCGCTCAGGGACAGTACCACGCCGGTTACGTGGAAGGCCCTATAATAGCTGTGGCAGGTGACTCAACGTTTTTCCACGCGTGCATGCCCGCACTACTTAACGCAACCTATAATAAAGCCGCTATAACCTTCTTGGTGTTAGATAATTCTTGGACGGCCATGACGGGGCATCAACCAGCGCCGACAACAGGGATTACGGCAGTGGGCTCGCCGAGCAGGGTCTACAAGATCGAGGAGATTGCTAAAGCTTTAGGTGTGGATGACGTGTGGGTTGTTGATCCGTATGACTTGAAGAACGCTGAGGAATCATTATTGAAAGCCATCGACAAGACTGTGAACGAAAATAAGACTACCTTAGTTATCTTCAGGCGGGAATGTGCCCTACAAGTAGTTAGGAGGCTCACTAGGGAAGGGAAAGTAATAACCCACTACTTAGTTGACGTCAGTAAATGCGTGGGTTGCAGGCTATGCGTTCAGTTAGGTTGTCCGGCTATAGGGTGGGATAAGAACGCTAAGAAAGCCTTCATAGACCCCACCCTCTGCGTTTCATGCTCCCTCTGTGCCCAAATATGTCCGGTGAAAGCGATAAAGCCTTCAACTGAGAAGGTGGTGGGCGTTAAGGAGGTGTGACCCATGAAGTATTATCATATAATGATAGCTGGTGTTGGGGGTCAGGGTAACTTACTCCTCTCAAGGATCATAGGCGATGCCGCGCTTTCTAAGGGATTAAGGGTTAGGTTAGGGGAAACCTTCGGCGCTGCTCAGAGAGGTGGGTCAGTACACTCTCATGTGAGGATAGGCAGGGAAGTTTACGGTCCTTTAATGCTTGAAGATGAGGCAGATGCTTTACTGGCTTTAGAACCTTTAGAAGGATTAAGACGAGGTGTTCAGTACTTGAAGGAGAGGGGTCTCGCGATCTTGAATACTAGGAAGGTTAGCTCGATCGACGTTAATGTAGGTGTGGCTGAATACCCCACCATAGATGAAATAATAGAGTCTTTCAGAAAGCTAAATGCTAGGATAGTGTACCATGACTTCACGAAGATTGCGGAAGAGGTTGGGTCCCCGAGATTAATGAACGTCGTAATGCTAGGGGTATTCGCAGGCATTGCTGAGAACGAGATTCCCTTCACCATAGAGGATCTGAAGACCGCTATAAGGAGTAGAGTCCCTCAAAGATGGGTTGAGTTGAATCTACGTGCTTTTGACGCAGGTTATAAATTCTCTAAAGGTTATGTCATGAAGTGATTTTTCCTGTAAAGAGTCTAGTACTGAAGTATCTTGCTGCGTAGTCTGGGAGAACAGTAACTATTTTCTTCCCTTCACCGATACTGAATCTCCTGGCTATTTTAATAGCCGCCACTACGTTAGCTCCTGAAGATATGCCTACGGCAAGTCCTTCAAGTCTTGCTAACCTCTTAGACATCTCTATCGCTTTCTCAGAATTGACTACCTCGAAGTGATCTATAAGGTGTTTATACTTCTTGATAATGTTTGGCACGAAGCCGTCTCCGACACCCTCTATTTCGTGCCTGCCCCACGGACCTTCAACTCCTGTGTAGAACCAGTTGTAGGCAACGGGGCATTCAGCGGGTTCCGCGCCAACTATTAAGGTTTTGGGGTTAACTTCCTTAAGTTTCTTAGCAACCCCTACTAAAGTCCCTCCAGTACCTACGTGAGCTACGAAAGCGTCAACAGGACCTAACTGATCGATTATTTCTTTTCCGGTAGTCTCGTAGTGTGCCTCGACGTTCGCTTCATCATCCCATTGATCTAGGAAAACGTACTTGTCAGGGTGTTTCCTCTCAAGTTCTTTGCCGTACTCCAAAGCTTTGAAAGCGTCTGACTCACCCCCAGGCACCCTAATTATTTCAGCGCCATAATGCTCAATCAATAAAAACCTCTCTCTACTCATTTCCTCCGGTATCACTATGACTACCTTATAACCTAGCGCTGCCCCTAAAGCAGCGAAGGCTATTCCAGTGTTACCAGTAGTTGCCACTACTATAGCTTTGTCCTTATTTAACCTACCCTCCCTCTCAGCCTTCTTAATCATGTAGAGAGCCATCCTGTCCTTAACACTACCTGAGGGGTTCATGAACTCTAACTTAACCCAGATCTCGGCCTTCACATCCTCAGGCACCACCCTCCTGAGCCTTATCACGGGGGTCCCACCAATCACATCCGCTATTGACTCACCAACCTTCATTTGCTGATACCACCGAGATTCTAAGGGAAACCACCCTTATATAAAATATTTCAAGAATTCTGAAGAAAAATTATGGGTAAATACCTGACTTAACGTATATTTTTATTTGCTCACATTAATTGAGATGGGGTGTATGGCCTGACGTATCCAGTCATAGACCTACATGAAGATATCTCATTATATTTTTTAACGTTCGGCGGGGGACAACCCTTAGCAGATTTTAGAGATGACTTGAGTGGTAGGGACGCAGACATACCTAAGTATGTTCGCGGTAATGTGAGGTTAGTGTTCTCATCGATTTTCCCAGGCACGCACACCTTCGACGTGAAATTACTTGAGCAGAGGGAGAAGGATAGGTGGTTACCCAGAGTTATCATGAGGTACCCACAACTGCAGGTTTTCGAGCATCTCAAGATCTATTACTCACTTTCCGAAGCTTACGGCGTGAAAATAGTTGAGTCTTTAAGGGACGTTGAGGACGTTATAAGGTCAAGTGATTATAGGTTAGGGTTCCTCATTCACGTGGAGGGTGCTGACGCGATTGACGACCCTTATGACCTAGTACTCCTCAAGAAGCTTGGAGTGAGATCATTAGGGCTGACCTGGAACTACAATAATAAGTGGGGGTCTTCCTGCGCTTCAAGCAAGGACTACGGGTTAACTCCTGAGGGTGAGGAACTCGTTAAGCACGCTAATAAGCTAGGCATAATAATAGACTTAGCACACGCAAGCAAGAAGACAGCGGTCGACGTACTCCAAATATCTAGGAAGCCCGTCATGATAAGCCACGCTAACGTTAGGTCAGTGCATGATCACAGGAGAAACGTTGACGACGAAATACTAGAACTCCTCTCATCAAATAACGGCTTAATCGGGATGTCTTTCGTAAGCTCCTTCATATCACCTAAGAAGAGAGCCAGTGTTGAAGACTTAATTAATCACTTCATGTATGTTTATGAGAGATACGGCTCAAACATATTAGCGATAGGGACTGATTTCCACGGCCTCCTAGGTCTTCCAGGCCCTGAGGGACTTGAGTCTATCGATAAGGTGCAGACGCTCTTAAACGCGTTAAGGGAGAGAGGTCTTAAAGAATCTGATATTAGGAAGATAGCTTTTGAGAATGCTCTCAGACTACTGGAGAGAGTACTAGGTTAAAGCAACCCTAGGGCAAGACCATCTCCTCTGACATCCACGTAACCGGCTTTGACTCCTTCCTTGATTTCAGCTATAGCCGCTACGCCGAGTCTCGCAGGGTATTTAACTTTACGTAGCACTTGACCTTCAATAACCCCCTCCTCAAAACCATCCTCAAATTCTATAAGGTTGGTTCCAGGATACCACACAAACCTAGGATGCTCTATAGCTTCTTGCGGGTTCATCCTGTACTTGAAGATATTTTGAAATATCTCTGCGTGTAGTTGCGGCCTGAAGTGACCTCCAGACAACCCTAACGCCATCTCCCTATCCTTAGCCACCACTATCATAGCGGAAAGAGTGTGTAAGGGTTTCTTCAAAGGCGCTAATGAGTTTGGATGGTTCGGGAGTAAGTTAAATGAAGACGCTCTAGAGTTTAAGGTTATGCCGTACGTAGGCTCCGTTATCTTAGAACCGAAAGGATAGAAGAGGGACTGAATCCCTGAGACTATGGTACCTTCACCATCTACGACGGCGAAGTATGTGGTATCCCCGTCACCGCCGTGACCCCCTAACTCTCCTGAAGCACTACCACGTAGTAGGTCCGCGCTCAATAGCTGGTCTACCCCGATACTCATGTAACGTGGGTCCCCAACGTAAGAATCCCTAATCTCATACACTATCTTAAACAAATTAACGTACGTCCTCAGTCTATCTATAGAGTTTGGCTTAGCCATTTGCTCCTCTTCAAGAAGCTTCAGTAATTGCAGGGTCGTTATACCCTGAGTGTTGGGAGGCATCTCATACACGGTGACGTCACCTAAGCATAGCTTAATTGGTTCCCCGATCTCCGCACTGTAATTCCTCATATCCTCGTAACTCAATACCCCGCCAACAGACCTAACATACTCTGAAATCTTGATAGCTATGTCCCCCTCGTAGAACTGTCTAGGATCATCCCTGATAAGCTCTAGCGCTTTAATCATCCCGTCAAACCTGACGAGCTCTCCCGGCTTGTAGTAGTTAACGTTGTTGTAGTAGGTTTTTCTAGAGCCCTCATCCTTAACTAGCATGTCTCTGAGGTTATTGAGAGCTGTAGCAAAGCTAGGTGTGATCGGGAACCCACCCCTCAACGAACTTATCACTAGGTCAACGATCCTCCCCCACTCAAGAGATCCCAACCTCTCCCACATTACTCTGAGACCGTCAATCATTCCCGGCACCACAATCGAGAGAGGTCCTTCCAGCGGGACCTCCTTAAGTCCTGCGGACTTAATGAACTCTATAGTCATCTCTGAGGGTGCGTAGCCCGAGCCATTAACGAACGTGATCTTCCCTTGAGGATCCTTAATTAAGGCGAAGAAATCCCCTCCTAAACCACCTAAGTGCGGTATACTAATCGAGAGTGCTAGTGACGTAGCTACTGAAGCGTCTACCGCATTACCCCCCATCTCAAGAATCTTAACCCCCACAACGGAAGCTAAAGAAGTCTCGCTAGCTACAACACCCTTAGGAGAGTAGAAAGGAATTCTAAGCATCATATCCCACCACATTAAAAACTACACGAAGTAATAAATATGAGACCTCGCTCTGTTTGGGGCGGTGCCGACTATAGCCCGTCTTCAGTACTACGGCGGCATTAAGCTCAACGGCCTACCCGCGCCTCACGCGGCCCTCATCGGCGCTGCTTGGCCTTGCTCCCGAGGGGGCAGCCGTTTCAACGCATCCGCCCCCATACTCGGCGGGTTACCGACGCTTCGTTGCCGAAGCGCCCTCACCGCATCATCGACATCCGGGGGCGGCCGTGTCGTTTCTGTGCTGTTGCCGCGGGTCTCCCCGCACCCCTTACGGGGTCCTCGCGCCGCGAGGAGGACGGTGCTTCCTCAGGGGGATTACCCCCGTAGCCGCCAGTCGGCTCCGCCCCAAAATCATATCGGTTGCGAAACTTTTAAAGACCTTCCCTCACACTCATTGAAATAATCTTGAAATAACCGAATCTACGAGGTTCTGTAGGGTCTTCTGGCTCAACGAATCTCACTAACTTAGTCTCCAGTCCTACCTCCTTAAAGACGTAGGCTAGGTCCTCAACCCAGTCATATATGCCGCACCACATACAGAAGCTGCCTGAGAACCCGACGACTATGATATCCCCATCAATACTGATGAGTTCTGCGACTGCTTCAGGAGCTCTCCGCTCATTATAGAGCTTAATGCCCTCCTTAACTAACCGAAGTAACTCGCCACTCATTAAGACCCCTAAATAATATTGATTTAACAAACTAAGAATTTTAGTAATTAAAAAGTGTGCTTACTTTTTCCTCATGAAAGACAGTGCTAAAGAGATTAACGCCAGGATTAAAGCCACGCCACATATAGATGTTGGTATCACCATAGACTTCTACGGGTACATAGCGCAGTCACAAAACCCTGACTGCAAGTACTTGATTCCGGCGGGTGAGACCATAGTTAACGGCGACCCCATAGCACTCTTAAAAACCTCGCGCAACCCTGAAGCGGCACAAGCATTCATAGCTTGGGTCCTAACTGAGGGTCAGTGGAAGGTCTGGTTTAAGCCTGACATAAACAGACTCCCAGTAAATCCGAGGGCTTTCGAAACCCCTGAAGGGAGAGAGAGGCAAGACCTTTACCAAGCCTTCTTAGAGATAAACAGAACTGAGGGCATACCCTTCGACGATAACCTAGCGCTATCCTACGAGAAAGCAGTCATATACTACTTCAAGGCAGTGCTAGTAGAACTAAATAGTAATTTAAAACAGGTCTGGACCACGCTAGTCAGCAAGTATTTGAATGGACAGTTAACCCAGGAACAATTCGAGTATTACGTAGGACTACTAAGTAAACCACTAACCTACGTTGATCCCAAAACCGGGGAGACCGTTACGTTCACTCAGGAAGATGCTATAAGAGTGACTAGCATAATAGGGAGTGAGCCTCAGTTAATAGATCTTTACATGCTTGCGTGGAGGCAGAGAGCAACCGAGAGATACCAGCAAATACTAAGCGAGCTTGGAGGGTGAGTCGAGAACCACGTATGCGGGGATAACCCCCAAGTAAGTTAAAAACTTTTCGTATTAGTTGTGAATCATCTCCTCAAGTTTCGGCCTCAGACTATCGACTTTGTGCTTCATGTACTTCATGAAGGCTCTTAAGAATATTCTGGCGGGCAAGTACCTAGCTTCCTTCATGTAAAACCTATTCATTATATCCTCAGCCCAGTAGAGGGAGTGGTAGAGAGTTTTGAGCATTACGTCTACGTGTTCCCTCCTAACAGCGTTTTTCCTGAACCAGTCTCTATCTTTTAGAGCGCCCATAGGAACGAAGAACATGGGCACTATGAGACTCCTGTACTGACGTATTCTATCTAGGAGTTCCGAAGTCTTTACTAGGTCGTCAGGAGTTTCCTCCGGTATTCCTAGGATTAAAGTTACGGCAGGCACTACCCTGTTCTCGTGAAGTATTTTGAGAGCTTCCTCAACTACATCAGGCCATTTCTCGGGAGGGTATGGCGCTGACTTGGCCGGCATTATCTTCTTAGCTAGGTCCGGACTGCCTGTCTCAAGACCTATCTCAACACCTAAGTAGTCTTGCTTGTCATGTAATATCTCATTCATTATCTTAGATACTAACCCGTAGTTTTCCTCAGCATACTTGACTGCGGCGAAGCTGGTATGTGCCCAAGCTATACTCTCGGGAGTTAATTCCTTGACCAACTTATGTAACTTAATTAAAGGTTCCTCCCTAGGCTTAATGCCGCCAGCACCGTAAAGCAGGACGTCCTCACTGTGGAGTATTGTGTTCTTAACCCCGTTACGTACGTTAATCTCTACCTCAGCTCTTATCTTCTCTAGAGGCATGTACCTAAGCGGTCTCAGCGTGACTGAACAGAATTTACAGCCTCTAGGACACCCCCGCATTATCTCTACTAAGCCGTTCACGCTAGCACCCTTAATCACCGGGATTTCATCAACTTGCGGTACCTCGTGAGGTCCGACAAAAACGTATTGTGGTAATTCCTCATTATTTAGAGCTCTCTCAACTATCTCGCCGATCACTAACTCAGCCTCGCCATCAACCACTACGTCAACACCGAACTCTCTCATCAACTCGACTTCCCACAACCACTGCCACGCGGCCGGTCCGCCGACTATTATCTTCACGCCTTTCTCTTTAGCTTTACGTACTGGCTCACTCCTCATGAATCTTATGAAGGACTTTCTGTTTACGGGCTCCTTACCTGTTATGAACCACCACTCACTACTCGGGGGTCCGTATGCGAAGTAGTCGTGGTGTCCTATCATGAGGATCTTCATGCTATTTAAGTGCTTACTTATGTGATCGGGGTCTATGATCGCCGCCTTATAACCCAGGTCCTGCAGTCTCGCCTCAATCTTCCTTAACCCGTAAGGTGCTTCAACAGGTCTGCCTAACTCATCAACCCTCATTTTAGGAGCCGCAATCCACATCCACAGAAACTCGGGAATGCCTATGGCGGGGCCCGTGGTCATGAATCCTAGGAATTCCTTCCCTCTATGATTCGACATCATCGTTCTGTCGGTGGTTATGACAATCTCGAAACTCATGAGCCCTCACCAGTTATGATCAGGTTAATACTGAATTGCTTAATTACCTCTAAATACTCGTTTCCTAAGTTACACGTAGAATACACTCTAATATCATTACCTGACTCAACCAGTTTCTGTAGGAGCGTCCTAAGAGTGTTGGGTCCGTGACCGGAATGCCTGACGACTATACCCATATGTATGTTAGATAAGAGTAGGTCTCTCACCTGCCTAAGGTACAGGGGTGGGGGAAGAGGACTCATGACGTGAAGCTCTATCTTTCTATACCTGCCTCGCAAACCCTCCCTCATGAGATCGTACACTAGGTAGCGATTCATAAAATTATCTTCCCTGCACAAAATAATCACTGCATTCAATACCTTACTAGCGCCGGCCACACCCCCAGATCTTGAAGAAGAGGTCGTGCTGGGGGGTTGTCCGTAACTCATTCATCATGCCTCATCAAATAAATAAGTTCTGAGAAATAAATATTATTACTCTAAATTAATGAATCCTTAAGCGATACTAGTCATGAGTTTAACACTTATAATTAGCTTAAGCATGGATTAAAACGGTGGTCTTCAAGTGAGGTATATTTACACGGAGAAAGCGCCTAAGCCCGTAGGTCCGTACTCACAAGCTGTTTTAATCGGTAATCTTCTCTTCGTATCGGGTCAGTTACCTATAAACCCATCAACTGGTGAGCTAGTAAAGAATGATTTCAAGGAAGCTGCTAAGCAAGCATTAAGCAACGTGATTGAGATAGTCCGTGCGTCGGGAGGGGACGTAGGGAATATAGCTAAGGTTACAGTATACTTAAAAGACATAACCAAATTTAGTGAATTCAACGAGGTCTACAGTAAATTAATGGGTGATCACAAACCTGCTAGAGCGGTAGTAGCTGTTTCCTCAATACCTAGAGACGCTGACTTAATGATTGAGGCGGTGGCTTACTTAGAGTGATCACGGGGTAGTATCGCGGTTTTCACTTAATCTTACTCGATAAGTAATTACTTATTTCCCGGAGCATCACCCTATACATGTCTACAGCCTTCCTTAACTCAGCAACCTCGACGTATTCGTTAGGTTTATGCGCTAACGCTTCCTTTCCCGGACCTAAGCCAAGACCTGCTGCGTCGAATTCATTCACGATGACCAAATCTGTTGAGAATCTCCAGTAATGTCTTGAAACACTACTATACATCTTCTTAAGAGTCCTCATAAGAGGCTTAATCAAGTTCTCGTCCTCGTTTATCCAGCCAGAGAAGAACTCCTTAGTGTGTAGGGGGTAATCTCTCCAAGACTTAACTTCCTCTACTCTTAACGAGGGTCTGCATCCCGCGTTCTTCAAGTCCTTGACATGATTACATACGTCCTCATAAACCCTCATTATGTCTGCCTCACTCCTGCCCGGCAACACCCTGTGATCTACAGTAACTAAGCACTTATCAGGTATTTGAGGCTGTATCTTAGGCCAGCACTCGATGAGTGTGGCCGTAGCTGACTCACTACCGAGTAACTCGTGTGCTGGTAAGTTATTAGACGCTTCAACCACCTTCAAGATAGCTAGGGCAGCACCCTCAAGAGAGTTAATGCCCTCACCAGGCATTGAGGCGTGGGCCGAGACCCCCGAAATCTCGAGATCTATGACTGCCCTACCCCTGTGTCCGAGACCGAGCTCGAGGGATGTGGCCTCCCCGGTTACCACCACGTCTGGCCGTATCCTCAGAGAATCTCTTAAAGCGTGTCTTAACGCGACACCCTCGATTATCTCCTCGTGAACCGTATACACTACGTAGATATCGCTCTCCAAAGTCTTTAAGTCTTCAAGTGCTTTTATTTGTGACGCGATCGAGCCCTTCATGTCAACAGTCCCCCTCCCGTACACCCTGCCATCAATCACAGCGCCTGAGAAGGGGTCAACAACCCACTGACTTAAATCACCCACGTCCACAGTATCTAGGTGTCCCTCCACGACGATGATTCCTAGACCACCGCCCCTCACGGGAGCGATCACGTTCCCTACACTATCTATGAAGACTTTATCAACTCCTGCACGACCCAAGAACTCCTTAACAACGTTCGCTAATTCTCCCTCACTCCCCGGCAAGCTCTTTACCCTCACGAGTTCTTTAAGTAGCTCTACTACGTCCAACCTCATCTCCTCACAATCCTGACTACCCACTTAGTACCCGACGGCGTGTCCTGAAGTTCCACACCTAACTTCCTTAACTCCTCTCTAATCTTGTCTGATAACTCCCACATCTTCCTCCTCCTTAGCTCGGACCTAACATCAACTAACAACTTGATTAAGTCGTTGGTTAATCCTTCTACAGTTCCTGGTCTTAACACGAAGCCTAGAACACCATTCATGTAGTTTAGTGTGTCAACAACTAGTCTATGTGTGTCCGCGGTAACATCACTCCTCTTATTTGTGTAGTCGTTGATAGCCGATATCAGGTCTAGGTAGCTAGCTATAGCCTCAGCGGTGTTGAGGTCGTTGTTCATGGCCTCCTCGAACCCCTCCCTAGCTCTCACAACCTTCTTTCTTAGCTCTACCTCATCATCACTAACCATACCAACCTCCTTAACCTCTAGCTGTTCTAGTCTTGAGTGAGCTACCTCAACCTTAGAGAATGTCTTGTGCGCGTTCTCAAGCGCGTCCCAAGTGAAGTCTATCGGGGATCTATAGTAGGTTTGCAGCAAGTAGAGTCTGAGAGTGTTAGCGCTGTACCTACTCACCGCCTCCCTTATAGTGACGTAATTACCTAGAGACTTACTCATCTTCTCTCCACCCACCGTGAGCAAGCCTACGTGAACCCAGAAATTAACGAAGGGCTTCACGCCCGTGAAAGACTCGGCTTGAGCGATCTCAGCCTCGTGATGAGGAAATATCAACTCCACCGCGCCGCCATGTATGTCGTATTGAGGACCGAAATGCCTTATAGTTATTGCGGTGTCCTCGATGTGCCATCCCGGCCTGCCGTAACCCCAGGGCGAGTCCCAGCCGAATTCGTGTTTGGGTCTAACCCTCCATAAGGCGAAGTCTCCTGGATTCCTCTTAGTTGGGTCTGGCTCAATTCTGTGAACAACCAGTTCTTTAGGATCCCTACCGGATAGCTTCCCGTAATCACTGAAGGTAGTTATGTCGAAGTAGACCCCTGTAGGCGTGACGTATGCGTGACCCCCATCCACGAGCCTCTCTATCTGCTCGAATATCTCCCTTAAGTAGTCTGAAGCCCTGGCGTACAGGTTTGGCGATACCACATTAAGAGACACCATATCCTCGAGGAAGTACCTCTCATACTTCCTGGCGAGATCCAGCGGGTGAACCCCCTCCTCAACAGCCCTACCGACAATCTTGTCATCAACGTCCGTTATGTTAACTATGTAGAATAGCGAGTACCCCAACCTCCTCAACCAACGCGCGACAACGTCGAAGAACACGAAGACTCTTGCATGACCTATGTGAGAGTAGTCGTAAACTGTCGGCCCGCACACAAACATGAATACCCTATTACCGTTGAGAGGCTTGAATACCTCTAAAGACCTAGTTCTAGTGTTATATATTTTAAGCTTGGCAAACGTACCCACCCACCAACACACACCTCACACGTATATTTAATCATAAATGATATTTAAGCTTCTCAGGTTGTCACATGCTACATGTAGTGCCAGATGCCCGTCCCTTTATAATTGTAGATTATCGTTTTGAGAGCCGTGACCTGCTCGATGCTGTAACCTATTCCCTCTCTCCCAATACCGGATTCTTTCCTGCCTCCGAAGGGGTAGTAACCTATGCCGTGTCTGGGGAACTCGTTAACGTATATAACGCCTACCTCCAAGTACCTCACGAGTTTCCTGATCTTGACTATGTCGTGTCCGAATATAGCTGCGTCCAGCCCGTACCTCCTCCCGTTAGCTATCCTTACAGCTTCATCTAAGTCCCTGAAACTAGTTATTAATGCTATGGGACCGAAGACCTCGTCTCTATAGAGCTTGGCTTTCTCAAGAGCTTTCTTATCGGTTATCTCTATTAGTGTTGGCTCAACGTACGTGGGCCCCAGCCTCCTACCCCCGTATAAGATTTTCCCACCTAATCTCAGTGAATCGTTTACTGCTTCAATAACTTCATTAACTGATCTCTCATCTATTAAGGGACCCATACCACTCTCCTCACTTCTAGGATCACCTACCCTTACCTTACTAAGGTCCCTCACCAGCATGTTCTTTAAATCCTCATACACAGATTCCTCAACAATAACTATCTTTATCGCGTCACACCTCTGACCAGCATAGCTTGTTATCCCCGTAACTATTTTCTGGGAAGCTACCTCTAGATTTGCATCACTCAAGACTATCACCGGGTCTCCCCCACCTAACTCCATTATGAACTGCTTAATCCCAGCACTCCTCAATACTTCCTTGCCTACCTCAGTACTGCCGGTGAAGCTTATGACGTCTATTCTAGGATCCGAAACCAACTTGCTCATCTCTTTACCAGATAGCGTCACCACCCCAACAGATTCTGGAGGTACTCCAGCGTCCAGCGCTGTCTTAACGAACATTAAGACTACTATTGGGTCTGCGGAAGGAGGTTTTATCAATACCGCGTTTCCCGCAACGAAAGAATAAGTAAACTTATTGACCGTGTCGAAGAGCGGATAGTTGTAGGGTATTATAGAGAGGACCACGCCGTAGGGTTCCCTACGAACGACAGCCTCACTCTCAAGAGTTTGAAAACTCCAGTCCCCCGGCACGTAATCACCGTAAATACTCCTTAAGTCTAGAGGGGCCTTCCTCAACCTCTCGATAGAAGCCGTGACCTCTCCCTTAGCTTGACTCCTCAGCTTCCCCGCATTCAACACGAGAACTTCCGTGAAGTCTTCGATCCTGGATTCGAGTAGGTCAGCTGTCTTGAATATTATCTCAAGTCTCTTATCCCCTGGTAAATCCCTAACCCTCCACCTACCTACCTCACGCACCATCCTCAGAGAATCTTCTACTAGGAACCAGTCAGGCTTGCTAACCCTAGCTATTAAGGACCCGTCAATAGGTGTTTTAACGTCAAATGTTTCACTACCTAAGAACCACTTACCTGATAGGAAGGTCTTGAAGACCGGCACTTCATCAGCTAATAAGTATATGTCTTTGAAATCTGGGGAAATACTAAGCTTAACACTACTACTCAAGACATCACCCCGTATTAGACTCTATCACAGAGTTATTAAGTATATTAGACCATCATCTCGTCGTTAATTAATTAACTTTAACAGCGTTATTCTTAGTGTGGGAGGTGTCTTCATATTGTCTGAAGAGTTTGAGTGGTATAACGTGTTCGTTAAGAGAGACTACTCCCCTGACCCGGATAGGGACGTAATAGTGTCTTTTAAGGTCACCCCCTCAGAGGGCTTCAGTATTGAGGATGTTGCCGGTGGCATAGCTTCAGAGAGCAGTGTGGGCACTTGGACAACTCTTTCGTCACTACCTGATAGGATTTGGAGGTTGATGGGTAGGGCTTACGAGATAAGGGATCTCGGTGATGGTTCCTGGCTTGTTAGGGTTGCGTATCCTGTGGACTTATTCGAAGAGGGTAACATGCCTGCATTTCTAGCCTCAGTAGCTGGCAACATATTCGGTATGAGGAGAGTTAAGGGTCTTAGGATAGAGGACGTTACGATGCCTAAGGAATTCCTGAAATACTTTAAGGGACCTGTGAGAGGTCTTGCGGGCGTGAGGGATTTATACAGAGTGTATGATAGGCCGATAGTCGGGACTGTTCCGAAACCTAAGGTAGGCTTCACGCCTGAGGAGCTGGAGATCGTGGCTTACGAGATCTTGGTAGGGGGGATGGATTACGTGAAGGATGATGAGAATCTCGCGTCACCCTCTTTCTGCAGGTTTGAGGAGAGAGCTAAAGCAATCATGAAAGCTATTGATAGAGCTGAGAAGGAGAGTGGGGAGAGGAAAGCTTGGCTAGCTAACATAACGGCTGACGTGAGGGAGATGGAGAAGAGACTTAAGCTAGTAGCTGATTACGGCAATCCGTTCGTCATGGTGGACGTAGTGATTGCTGGCTGGTCTTCCCTAACGTTCATTAGAGACTTAGCTGAGGAGTATGGTTTAGCAATACATGCTCACAGAGCTTTCCACGCAGCCTTCACGAGAAACCCGTCACACGGTCTCTCCATGTTTGCTTTAGCTAAGCTCCTGCGTGCTGTCGGCGTGGATCAACTACATGTAGGTACTCCAGAGGTAGGCAAGCTAGAAGCTAAGGCTAGGGACGTCGTAAACATAAGTAAGGTATTGAGGGAACCGATCTACGTTCCTGAAGGGGACTTCCTGAGGTTAAGACAGGAATGGCACCATATTAAGCCCGTGTTCCCCACGTCTTCCGGAGGACTGCATCCGGGCACGTTACCTGAAGTCCTTAAATCCCTAGGGGTTGATTTAGTGATTCAAGTTGGTGGCGGGGTTTTGGGGCATCCAGGAGGTCCTAGGGAGGGTGCTATGGCGGTGAGGCAGGCTATCGAGGCTTTCCTGAAGGGGGTCCCGCTCGACGTATACGCTGAGACACATAAAGAACTTAAGAAAGCACTGGAGAAGTGGGGGTACGTAAAACCTGCTTGAACTCCCTGTAGTGGTGAGGGTTCTTGTGCGGGAAGTTCGGTATTTACGTCCCTGAGGATCTGATGCGTGAGTTAGAGGAATGCATGAAGTCTTTAGGGGTGAGGAATAAGTCTCTAGTGATTAGAGAGGCCTTACGTCTCTTCATAAGCGAGCATAAGTGGCGCGCCGGGGGTCCTATACTAGGGGTAATCAGTGTCGTCTACGATCACGAGGTGAGGGGGATAGACGCGAAACTCACAGACATACAGCACGACTACCTGAACGAGATAATCTCAGCACTCCATATCCACGTGGACCGCAGGAACTGCATGCTGATACTAGCTTTGAAAGGCGATTCAGAACGAGTGAACAGTCTCTTGAAGGAGATCATTAAGCTTAAGGGAGTGAAGTTAGTGAGGCCTGCATTAATAAGTGTTGAGTCTGGTTTTCAAGAAGAGATTAAGTAATCCATTCATCAACTACCTGCGCCAAATACTTTATACTCGGTATGATAGCGAATTCCTCGGTCATGATAACACCTCCTAAGTCCTTGATTAACACAGCTTTAAGACCAGCTACTAAAGCTCCCCCAAAGTCCTCTCGTGTGTTATCCCCTACGTGCACTGCCTCGTCAGACCTTAAGTTAAAGTATCTTAGCACGGACGCGAAAGCCTCGAACTCAGGTTTCTGAGCACCTAAGACGTCTGAGAAAAAGTATTTGTCTATGAAGTTGATTAAGCCGGAAGTCTTTAAGATGCTTAACGTTATTGATGAGTCCCAGAATAAGACGTTACCTAGTATTGCAGTCCTAAGCCCCCTACTCTTAACGTGAGGTAAGACCTCCCTAACACCCTCAACGACTAAATACTCTAGCTTCCCCTCCTCAGCTTCCCTCCTCAGCTCCTCATGAATCAGCATGAATTGATCCATGCTTAGACCTAGCTTCTCGCAAAGCCTCTTCCTAGACTCCTCTAAGACCTTGCTAGCCGGGACCCTATTTATCCTCAAGTTCTTAACATCTCTGTGAACACTCATCAGAACGCCTAAGACGTCGCTTAAGTGTAGGTTTAGGTGCTTCGAGAGCTTAAGTGAGAGTAGCTCGTGCATACCCCCTAAAGACAGTAACGTATCCCACACGTCGAAAATCACTAACTTTATCAAGTCTTGAGCACCTCTTAATGAATTAAACAAAAACATTATTAGGTTTTACTCTCGAGGCCTTGATATCATAACTTCCTCAGAACCTCTATTAACTCGGGTGTTAAGCTCCACTCCAGTGTCTGAGCTATTTCCTCGAGGTGTTTCACATTCTCTGTTTTAACGACTGCCGCTAGGTACGGCTCACGTATCACGTAATTCAGCGCTATCTGAACCACGGGTTTGTTTATTCTCGAAGATATCTCAACTAGCTTAGGGTGCTTCAGGACCTCACCCCTCTCTAAGGGGGTGTAGGCTTGAATAGTTACGTGGTGTTTCAGTGCTGTAGGCAGTAGAGCTTCCTCTATCTCCTTCCTTAACACACTGTAGTGTACTTGATTAAGTACTATGTCGGCTTTCTTAGTTGAGTTTATTGCCTCCACTAACTCTGACTCGTCAAAGTTGCTCACGCCTATGTATCTTGTAAGCCCTTCATCGATTAAGGACTCGAAATTCTTTACTTGTTCTTGAATACTTAACGTTGGGTTAGGCCAGTGAATCAGGTATAGGTCGACCTCGTTGACTCCCAGCCTCCTGAGCGCTGCCTTGCCGTGCTTGAGTACGTCGTACCTGCTCTTCAGCCTGTCCGGGAGCATCTTGGTTATTAAGAAGACTAAGTCTCTACCAACATGCTTAACCACCCTACCCACTAACTCCTCAGCTCTCCCTGAGCCGTACATCTCCGCCGTGTCTATCGTGCTCAGACCTAACTCAACGCCCTTAACTAATGTTGTGAGAGCGTCGTTCTCGTTTCTTATACCCCACGTACCTAAAGCGATCGCTGATATTGTTTCCCCCGTGTTTCCTAGAGACCTCCTCTTACCGAGGACTACCTCAGCCAACACAAACACCAAGATTAATATTGTGTTTGGAAGATATTTTTGTGGGTAGTTGATTGAGCGAGGTTGTTGAGATCTCGGTTGCTGAGTGGAGGGGTAGTTTAGAGAAGTTAGGTGAGGTCTTACTAAGTATTTCGAGAGAGATCGGGTTAGAGGGGGTGGCTAATTCTCTAAGTAAGAGGGTTAAGAACGCGTCAGAACTCCTAGACGCTGACAGGATTAAGGCGTTAATAATTAAGGATGAACACGCGTTAGCCTTCATAGCGGCGAGCCCGGAAGAATCTAAGAAGATTGTTTCCGTGAGGACCGGGACCGGCTTAGTCAGGATACCCATATACCCTAGGGAATTCTACGTGACTCAAGTAGGTCCTTACGGCATTAAGTGTACGTGTGAGGACGCTTTAATGACCTCGGCTAAAGCCGATAAGGCCTTGATGGGTGTAGCCAGAGTCTTAGAAGCTGGTTTCAGTGAGGTGAGGCCGTTACCTATATCGAGCAAGTACATCATATGCAAGCACACACTAGCCCTGACATCACTCCTGAACAGGCTGGGCATCGTGAGACTTGATGACAGCAGGTTCGCGAAAGTGTTGAGGCTAAGCGTCGTGGTCTTGGCTTTGAGGGAGGGTCTAGTAAACCAAAACACACTTAAGGAATCAGAAAACCTGACCACACTACTCAGCGAGTTGCTCCGGGTTGGGGATTAGCTCACTAGCACACAACCGCGTCCCTCACTCCTACGCCCTAGAACATCTCTTCTCTAGTACGTCGCTGAAGAGGAACCACAGCGTGAATATCCCTAAAGATAGCCCGACACCTATTGCCACGCCCCAACCTAGTG